>Ga0255765_1001654_pt1 | contig 27054 bp, 15 predicted proteins | sample 041ome_8_FD_179965 | JGI IMG/M metagenome (GOLD analysis project Ga0255765, IMG submission 179965) | Coastal salt marsh microbial communities from the Groves Creek Marsh, Skidaway Island, Georgia - 041407BS metaG (version 2) | ecosystem: Environmental > Aquatic > Marine > Intertidal zone > Salt...
TGAATGACGTTAAAATAGATCGCGACGACGCCCAATACAGAGAGGGTCGCGAAGAGAAGAGAGAGGATAAAAAAAAAAAACAGATCTGCATGTCTTCTTTTTTCATTTTTTTTGGCAAAATTGTACCCAAACCCACAACATACTTTTCAAACCCACTTGAAACTCTCGCCAAGAATACAAAAAAAATACAAAAAAACGTCCCTGCGCGCGCGCGATATATCATCCGTATACTTTCAGCTCCACGCAATAACGTCGTTACAATACAGAGAGTGAGTTGCCACCCGGGGACCCCTCGCATGTTAGAGTACTAAAAGCGACTTTCCACCGGGGGACGCAACATTTTTTTGCGCGCGTTAGGGGTTTTTGTTTTTTTTGTATTCTTGGCGAGGGTTTCAGTGGGGTTGAAAACGATGTTGTGGGTTTGTGGTATAATTTTGCCCTTCTCTTTTCATTTTTTTTCATCAGTACACCACAAATCAAAAAAGGCAAAAGAGAGAGGGAAGGGAGGGCAACGTAAATTTGTTTCCCTCGTTTTTAGGGAGGAACAAGAAGAGGAGGACGGAAAAAAAAAGTAAAAACTTCAGAAAGAAGAAGACAAAGAAGAAGAAGAAGAAGAAGAAGAAGAGAGAGAGAAGAGAGAGAAGACAACGAAGCAGTAGCAGTGGTAGTAGTAGCAGTGGTAGTGGTAGTAGTAGTAGTAGAAGAAGAAGAAGACAAAGTAGAAGATGGAGGAGGAGGAAACAACCGCGCCGATAAAGACGACGACGAAAGAAGACTCATCGTCGTCGTTTTCAAAACTCAAAAACTTCGAAGGAGAAGAAGAAGAAGAAGAAGAAGAAGAAGAAGAAGAAAAGAAGAAGAAGAAGAAGGAGATACCGCTCAAACTCAAATTTAAAACGTGGCAAGGCGTAGCAACGTGGACGTGGAACGATGCGTCAGACGTGTGCGGGATTTGCCACTCGCCTTACGATGGGTGCGCACCAGATTGTAAATATCCCGGAGATGATTCACCCGTCGTGTGGGGCGTTTGTTCGCACGCGTTTCATTTGCGATGCATAACGAAATGGCTGGACGGACGAAACTCGGAACAAAAATGTCCCATTTGTCGAGGCGATTGGGAGTTTAAGCAAGCTTGAATGTATAGGAAAAGAAGAGGAAAGGATTTTCAAAAGGTGTTTAGTTCGCGCGCGCGCAGCGCGTTTGTATTTCTGTATTTTTATTACACACAACGCACATCCAACCTGTCTGACGAGAAGAAATTTTATCACTCAAGCAAGCGACGAGTGCTTCCCGTAGTACCGGTGCCACGGGGTTTGCCTTTCAGACGGTGGTTCCCATCCAAGTTCGATGCTGGTGTTTCTCTGCACGTCGCAGTCGTTCACGATTTCGAGATTTTCGCCGCGCAAGCTGACGAGAGGACTCACCTCGACGAGTCCTCCGTACCCGCCCCACTGAACACGACCTCGATTCTTCGTAATCCACGTCGAATGCACGAAAGAAATCATGCGTCTCGCCGATTCCGGAGAGTCATCACCGGTCGCTTGCTTGACGGGCGCAAAGTCAAGCTTACGCTCTCCTTCAAAAATAGTAACACCATCGCTGGAGTACTGGTACGCGTCGAATATAAAACTTTCGAGCTTGATTGCTTTCTTCGTTCTTCGCTTCTCGGTATCGCCCTCGACATAACAAGGCACGTCTTTTTCTGCCACGTGATACTCCATCGCGAACGAGTCTTGGTCGTCTTGGTCGTTGACTATCTTTTTACCGCTACTGCTCCTCGCGTTTGCTATTCCCGCTACTTTGTATAAAAAATCTAAGCTAAAATAGTGAATCGCTACATTCGCGCACCGAAATCGTAACGGACGATTATCGGGATTAAAGTGGTTCCAGGGCGGTCTGTTATACTTTTCAATTTTAATGATTGAAGAAGGATCGTTGCTGTCGTCGGTTCGCATGTTACCCGGAAGCACTTCATCGTAATCCACTTCCTCTCTCTCGTCGCGCACGCTCGGTTCTATCTCCGAGTATTCTAAGACGCGAATTCTTGAAGACGACGACGACGAAGATGACGACGACAAAGCGCTCTTTCTTCTCCCGCCATCTGTATCCTCCTTCTCGGTGTAATCACCATCACCGCCATCGATATTTGAATAGGCTACTTCTCGCGCAAACACGCCGACTTTTTCGTCCGGGGAAGTTTTTTCAATCACTTTAGCGCCCGATTGTTTTCCTCGTAAAGCGCAGTACCCGATAAATTCGCAATCTCCAGGAAGAATGAGCGCGTTATCCACCGAATAGCAATGAAGATGTCGAACGCCGCGCTTTTTCATGTTCTCTAACGCGTTTGATTTCAGTAGAGCGCGATATATGCTGCCGTTTCCATCTGGTGACGTTTGAATCGACCCGTCCGGTGCTAAAATAATCTTCCCTTCGACGTCAAATACCGGCGCCTCTTGTTGCTGAAAGAACACGACGTCCTTTTCTGGGAGATTAAAATACGCGTTTTCACGAAAAAATTCCACCGTTTGTTCGTGCGTTTGCGGAGACGTCATGATGTACCAAGGCAGAGAGGGCGACGCGGATTCTTTTCCTTCTTCGTTTTCAGCCGCCGCCGCCGCCGCCGCGGCGGCGAGCTCAATCACTTTTCTAATCCTCTCCGCCTGCAGTTGAAAAAGAGACTTTTTGCTTGGCAACCCGATATCAAACGTCCCTTTCGGCAACGCGCTTCCTAATCGCGTGCCTTGTCCTCCAGCCATGACAATCGCGCCAACCTTTCCGGAACGAATCAACGCGTAACCTTCTTCCCGCCACGCTCGCTTTTCCTCTTCGCTCGCTTCCGCAGCCACGACGTCGGGAACGATTGGTTCGATTCTCGTCTTCCTCTTCTTCTTCTCGAATCCGACACCGTTACCGTCATCGTCCGTATTACTCGTACTCGTACTCGTCGTACTCTCTCTCTCCTCTTCCTTCTTCTCTTTTTTACTCTTCTCTAGAGTCGCGGTTGTCTTTTTCGACGAGACCATCGCGCGGTGAAACGCGTCGCAGAAATACTCCAACTCATCGCCTAAGCTTTCCATTTGCGCGCACATTTTCGCTCTCGTCTCCTCGCTCATTTTCATCTTCTTCGCGTGCTCCAACACGTGCGATTGACTTTGGGGCAGTCGCTTTTCCAAAAGTCGGAGGAATTCTTCTTCTTCTCGTTGTTGTTGTTTCTTCTTCTTCTCATCCTTCTCGTCCTTCTCCTCTTCCTCTTCCAAGTCGTTTGCCTCTTCCTCCTCGCGCGTCGTCGTCATATTCACACACACACACACACTCTCTCTCTAAAAACGAGCGCGCGCGTTTCTTTCGTTTCCTTGTTGTGTTGCTTTTTTTGTTTTTCTTTGCGTTTTTGTTTTTCGTTCGTTTTTGTTTTTTTTTTGTTTGTGTTTGTTTGTTCTTTTTTGTGTGAAAGTGGGAAAAGTGATCACACACGACAGAATTTCTCGTTACGGCGAGAAGAAAGAAAATGAAGAAGAAGAAGAAGAAGAAGAAATTGAAGCGACCGATACTTCACGGTGTTGGCGTCGTCAAATCCTTAAAAGTGGCGAAACGAATAACCGCGGAGTTTCACCGGAAATCAGAAGCGGCGTTGGAGCAGGCGGGAGAAGGAGCAGCAAGAGCAGCGTCGGAAACGGAAAGAGACATGTATCAAAAAGCGAGTCAAGCTGCTCTTCAGCGAACCTCACACGTGAGAAAATTCGTCTACTCTACGTTGACTACTCTGAACAAGAGACCGGGAAAAGGCGAGGAGAGGAAAGTTTTGAACGGGTTAGAAGTTGGAGCGGTAACCACGGAGTTTTGCTGCCAGTCGCCGAGCTGGATACGGTTTCGCTCGATCGATTTGAACTCGCAACATCCAAAGATTGAAAAGCGAGACTTTTTCGCTCTCAAAGTTTGCGAAGACGAGTTCGACGTCGTTCTCAATTCGATGGTTTTGAACTGCGTGGCGGAACCGGAAGATCGAGGAGAAATGTTGCTACGAATGGCGAAAATGTTGAGGAAAGAAACAGGGGTCCTTTTTATCACGATTCCTAGGAGGTGCGTGGAAAATAATCCGTTTTGTTCCGTGGATATTTTCAACGAGTGTTTGCGCGCGTGCGGTCTCTCTGTCGTTCTGACGAAGTTCTCTCCTAAAATTGCGTTTTGGGTGTGCGAGAAAAAAGGGAAGAACGTCGCGAACGCGCCGAAATTAAACCGCCGGGAGAAGAAGACGAAGAAGACGAACTCTTACTTCTCCGTTCGTTTTCATCGGAGCGAGCGGAGGCGAATCGCAGAATAGTTTATAAAGTAAATAAATAGGAAGTAAAAAAAGTTGTAGTAAAAGTAGAAGGAAGCGCGCGTGTGGCAAAAACTTTCACGCGTGCGCCTCGAGTGTATAGTTCTTGTCTCTCTGATACTATCGTCTTCGTATGCTCTTATTCTCTTCTCTTCTCTCTCTCTCTCTCTCTTCGTAAAAAATGTCTTTCACTCTCTCTCGCTCTCTTCTCGACCAACTTTGTACACATCCGTACTTCGTAATTTGAGTGCTCGCGTAGTTTTTTAGAATTTTTGCCCCATTGCCCATGGAAAGACGCGACAAATCTTGAGAGAAAATGAGAGGCGTCGTCGAAACGCGAGGAAGAGGAACTTACCATGGCGACGGTGGGGGTAACTTCAACAACAGGCAAGGAGGAGGAGGAGGAGGGAACGGAGACCACTCTGGAGAAGGAAGAGACGAGGCCTACGAGGAGGAAGAAGAGGAGGACGCGGAGACGTGCCCGCTGTGTTGTAACGATATGGATGCGACCGATTTAGCCTTTAAACCGTGCAAGTGCGGCTATCAATTATGCGCGTGGTGTTGGCATCAAATCATGGAAGTTGGATTTGGCGAGACGGTTGGGAAGTGTCCCGCGTGTCGACAGGATTACGACCAAGATCTGCTCGAGTTTGACGCGGAGCAAGTAGCTTCTTTGACGGATGCGAGTAGCGCACAACAACGAAGGGAAAGAGGAGGAGGAGGAGGAGGCAATTATTCTTCATCTTCGTCGTCGCTTTCATCTTTGCAACATCATCATCATCATCATCATCACGGTAGTCGATCATACCGATACCAAAACCATCCCCACAGTAGGTACGCAGAAAATTACGACGGTGCCGGCGGTGAGGGCGAAAACAACATCGTATTCGGTGGCGGCAGAGGCAGGGGACGGGGCCGAGGCGGAAGACGAGGAGGGGTTCTCTTCGGCGGAGGAGGACGAGGCAGAGGTCGAGGGAGAGGAGGGGGCGAATTTGATGGTAATTTTGGCGGCGGTGGTGGTGGATATTCATCGTACGATCCAAACGCTCCGATTGACAGTAGTCGTAAGCACCTCGTCAATGTGCGCGTCATTCAGCGAAACTTAGTCTACGTGGTCGGCATTCCGACTGCTATGTGTAAGGAAGAGATACTGAGGAAGGCGGAGTATTTTGGAAAGTATGGTAGTATCATCAAGTTACAAGTGTCCTGTCCGACAGCACCGGCCAATGGTAGCGGAAATGATGATAGTAATGCGGGAAATTTAGCAGGTTGCGCTTACGTAACGTTTGAAGCAGAAGCGGACGCGGAGACATGCATTCAGTGCATTGACGGTGTCCCTGCTCATCCAGACGGTACAGGAAGACCTCTTCGAGCATGCCATGGCACGACGAAATATTGTAACGCCTTCTTACGCAATTTTCCATGCGGAAACCCAGAATGTTTATATCTTCACGTCGTTGGAGAAAAAGAGGATTCTTTCACGAAAGAGGAAATGCTAGCGTCGTACAGAGAGAAGAAGAAAGCCATGTTCAAGGGAGCGAGCACGAATTTCAAGAGCGGTAAGAGCGGTAGAAGTAAAGACAATGTTTCCACGGTAAACGCCGCGAATAAAAACAGGCTCGAAAACTTGAAGCTCAACAATGCTCACAAAAAGAACAGCAAAAGGTTCCCGACGAATATCAATAGCAATATCGAAGTTGACGAAGATAACGATAACAATACTAACGCCAATGATGTCGATGAGGGTGGTAGAGATAGACGCAACGTTCACCATACTGTTAATAACTTGCGGCAGAACAAAACTAAATTTGGCGAGCGTGACGGTGGTAAAGCGATGGGAAATAGAAAAAACCTTCCCGGCGGAAGGGAGAAAGGATCGTCGTCGCTTCGCGACATTCCAGCGCCGCGGAAAATCGTAGTTCCTCCTAAAAAAGGGGATCAAGCGTAAAATGCAGCGGCACATCGCGCGATTCAAGGCTGATCCGCGTAGAGAAAGAAAGTATATCCTTTTATACAGTAATAAAAAATGTACAGTTTCGATGAAATTTAAAATTCTGCGTTGATTCTCGCTTTCCTCTCTCTAAGTGTTGATATGTTTACTATTATTACTCCCACAAAGATTTTCCAATCTTGACGCGCTTCTTTCTAGCTTTGTTATCTCTGCGTTTTTTCAGTTGCTGTGGCCAATGCGCCGCTGCAAACGCCATCGCGCTCTCTTTGTAAGAACTCGCTCTAGCGTTGGCACTTCCACCACCTCGCCCAACGCCTTGTTTTTTTGACTGCTGACCACCGGTGCCTTTTCCTTTCTCTTTGCCAGGTTTTCGATTCTTCTCACCAGATTCATCGCTATTACTAACACCGGCGCTGTTCTGCGCATTATTGGCAGCCGCAGCGTTGGAGCCGCCGAGTCCGAAGTTGATCTTCTCTCCGCTCATTTGTGCATTTCTATCATTTTCTTCAACCGAACGATAACGTCGAGCATCGTAGATTCCGAAACGTCGATCTTCCGAAACAGAGCGAAAGCCAGATCCACCTCGTCCAGATCCGCCACCACCAGAACTCTTCTGGCCGCTACCGCTGCTCTTTTTCTTCGAGTCTTTTTGATCCGCTTGTTGCTTGCTTTTGCTATTATTCGCATTCTTAGCCGTCGCTTTTTGCTTTCCGACATTTTTATCCTCTTCATTTTCTTCACCTTCTTCACCATCGTCAGATTTTTTTTTCCCATCCTTTTTTTCAACAGCAGCACCACTTTCTTCTTTCTTCTCGTTCCCATCTTTTGATCTCAGGTTCTTTCTCGTGTTTGCGTTGTCTCTTTCCGCGGAGTTCTTGGCGCCACCAGATCGAGTCGATTTTTTCATTTTCTCTTCTTCTTCTCCTTCCCCGTCATCATCATCATCATCGTCGTCGTCGTCGTCGTCGTCGTCGTCGTCGTCGTCGTCGTCGTCGTCGTCATCATCGTTGTCGTCATCTTCATCACGCGCATTCTTTCTCTTCTTGCCTACAACTTGCAAATCGTCGTCGTCCTCGTCATCTGTGTGAATGTTCTGAAGATCGCTCGGTAAAGATCCCGTATTTGTTGTCTGCTCACGCAAATCGTCGTCGTCGTCTTCGTTATACACACCAGCTTTCCTAGCTTCCGCTCTGGCAAAGAGCTCGGAAAGTTCAGAATCACAAGCTTCCAAAGCAAGTCGAGCATGCACTAATTTTGTATTTGCTTGTTCGAGTCTCTTTAGTTCTTGCAGTAATACGTTCTCGATCTCTTGCATCGGCGGCAATCCCGCTCTCGCTAACGCAGTTTGTGCCTTCTCCCAAGCTGCTTTTGCAACAAGTTGCTCCTCATCGAGTTCTTCCTCATCTGACTCATCGCTGCTGAGATCATCATCCGAATCGTCCGTATCGTAATGTCCGTTTGGATCTGACGGAATGAATTGATATTGTTGTTGTTGTTGTCGTCGGTTTTGTTCTAGAGCCTTCGTAATAGCCATAGTCGGTGTAGCCGTTTTCGTAGCAGCATCCTTGTCTGAGTTACCCGCACTCCCGGCTTGGCTCCTAAGCCTGGGAGATTTTGGTGCTTTATTCATCTCAGAGTCGGTGGCGTAGTTTTTTCTTTTCTTTTCATCTGAAGCGATCTGCGCAGCCCGTTGCATCTCGGACATGTCTTCGTCGTCTTCTTCATTAGCGTTATCTCCTCCAAACGCCAAGTACTTGTCCCACTCGGCATCGTCAACTTCGACATCTTCAACATCGTTCAAATTTGGAACAGACTTTGGACTCACGTCTTCGTTCGATGGCTCGTCCTCATCATCGTCAACCTTTATATTTTCGGTCGTCGCGGATTTGGGTTGCTTTGACGCCTCGAGTGATTTCCTCGTTGTAGCCCCCTTCGATTTATGACCATCTTTTCCATCGTTATCGTCATCGTCGCTCTTTTTGTCATTCTTGTTGTTGTTGTCGCTGTTGCTGTTAGCTTTCTTTTCTTCTTCTTCTAATAATTCGCCATCGGATGCCGCTGCTTTTTTCTGCTCTTCCAAAGACTCCATGGATTGTTTTCTACGCTTTTCAGCAATTTCTTTCTGCGCCTGTTGAAGCGTCTCCTGTGCTTTCAGGCGAGCTTCCGAATACACTTTTTCTGCTTCCTCGACGAGCGACTTTAATCGAGCCAATTCTCTCTCGGAATACTCCACGTCTCTAACCATTTGCGCTCTGCGCTCCTTCGTCTGCTCGATTTCCCTTTCCATCTCCTCTGTAAATCGAGCCATGCTCGCTGAAGAAGCAGCGCCGCCATCCTTGTTATTCTGACCTCTTCCAGAAGTGGTAGCTAAGTGATGCGCATCTTCATCTTCATCGATATCAAACGTCACGTGTCCTAAATGTGCTCCTACAATATCTTGTTCATCTTCATCTAAACTATTGATGTTCGAGTTCAAAAGTCCTCCGCTCCCTATTTGATTGACGTCGGATATACCGGCGGCCCACGCGGCGGCGACCCGCTTTCTTGGTGGAGCGTTCGATGGCGCGTGCAACGCTCTCGCTTTCGCATCTGGAGTTCCCGCTTTCTTTCGCGCTTCCGCTAAAAGCTTCATTTTCTTCTTTTGTTGCTTGAAAGCTTGTTTCTTTGGCGGCAACGCCGGCGAGATTGATCGACCGATACCTTCGCCTCCGTTACTCAAATGATCGAGATTCGTGTTAGCATCGATAATATTCCTCGCATCGGCGCCATCCGCGCCTTTGCCAAATCTCCCTCCTTTTGTTAGTTTACTCCTTTTCCCTTTTGGACCTTTTTGAAACGTATCCATCAAGTCGCTGCTATTTGTTCCTTTCTTGAAGCCGGAAGCGTTGGTCTTCCCTTTCTTCTTCGCGATGTTACCACCTTGATCAGCCGCGTTTCGTTTCTTACTAGCGCTCGCTGTTTTCCCGCTCGCTCCACCACTCTTTGGTGCCTTCGTGGTATCAACATTTCCTTTCGCCGCCGCGGCTGCATTTTGCTTCGCGCGAACCGTCGCTTTATACGGCGCCGATTCAATCTCTCCTCGTCGCAAGTGTTGAAACTTGATCAGATTTCTCCATTTATCTTTCAGCTGCACTCCGGTTCTTCCCCTGGAATTTTGGAAACGTGAAGGAAGAAAGACCCGCGTTAATTTTAAATGTTGTTTTTTGAGAGAGATTTGACGCCACGCTCGATGATTCGACTTTGACGACGACGACGACCAGGTCGCCCAACCATCGAAAACTCCCACATTCGAAAACACAACAACAACAACGACAACTTTCTTCTTCTTCTTCTTCTTTTTTTTGCAAACGAGAAGAAGAAGAAGAAGACAAAGAAGAAACTTTGTTGTCGTTTGGAAAAAAATGCTCCCAATACATTTGGAGGAAATTTCATCGAAGAAGAAAGTTTTTTGTCGCCGCCCCCCTCCTCGTCGCGAATTTGCCTTGTCTGTGTCTCTCTCATCATCATCACCGCGCAAAGAACAACACGAGAAAACGAGAAAACGATAACGAAAACGACGAGTAAAGCTTAAAAGAAACGCGAAGAAAAGCAGTAGCACGTCTCTCGTCGCGATAAAATACGTATCGTGCGCACCTCAACGCTTTGAAATCAGGATCTGTTCTCATCTTCTCCCACGCGCCGATGCCGTGCTTTTGTACGGCGGCGCGTAACGCCGTCTCTTCTTCGGCTTGCCAGTACCCTCGCAACGTCCCGGTCGGAGAAAGCGAAGTCGTTGCGTTTTTCCCACCTTTTATTACCACCGCCACAGGTGGTGGTGGTGGTGATGGTGGTGTGGAGGCGGCCCCCGCTTTGTTTTCCCCCTTCTTCTCCGTCGTCATCTTTGTCGTCATTGCGGCTGTAGTAAGTTGCTTCGCCAATTTATCTTTCATTTTTCTCTTCTTTTACGCACAACAAAAGTATTACTTTTTCTCTCTCTGAGTTCCGGCACGTCTCGCGCGCGTGTGTCCGCGCGATGATATTAATTGTGTGTTAAATTGTTCCTTTTAAACGACAATCACACCACAGACACGCGCAGACACACACGCATAAACTTTGGAAGAGGCAGTTTTTTATAGTGTGTGTCTCGTCGAACGTGTGTGTTGTGTTTTTGACGAAAAAAGTACAAAAAAAAGAGAAAAAAAAATCTCCGCTTCAAAAAAAGTTCACCAAAAACACACCAAAAAAAGACACGAGAACGAATTCGTTTTTGCGTAGTATAGAGAGTATATAGAGAGATATGATGACGACGACTGCCACGCGCGCCCAGACGACGCCTTGGAAACAGCAACAACAACAACGACCACGCTTTCTCACCTCCCGAGCTTCCGTTTCTTTTTCTTCTTCTTCTTCTTCTTCCCTTCTTTCCAAAAGCTCGTCGTCGAAAGGGGGTGGACGTCAACAACCAAGAAGAGGTCATCGTCGTCGTCGAAGTCTTCCTAATGAGGACGCAAAAACTGGTCGAGGGGTGGTCGTCGCGGGACGATTCCCGGACGAGCGCACGTACATCATGATCAAGTGCGTCGTCGTTTACGTCGTCGTCGTTGTCTTTCGCCTTTCTTCTTGACTTCTTCTTGACTTCTTCTTGACTTCGTCAAACTCTTTCTTCGCAACAAAACCTCAGGAGGTTTTTTTTATCCACTTCTTCTTGTTAAAAAAAAACTGACTTCAGAACAACAACAACTCTCTTTAACGATAAATACGTATTATTATAAAACTTTAGGCCGGATGGTGTGCAAAGAGGAAAAGTTGGAGCAATCGTCGAACGCTTCGAGAATAAAGGCATGCAGTTGAAAGGTTTGAAGACGTTTCAGTGCACGCGAGCGATTGCGGAGGAGCACTATCGCGACTTGTCTTCGAAACCGTTTTTCAAAGATCTCGTCGATTATATCATTTCCGGGCCGGTCGTGTGCATGATTTGGCAAGGCCCGACTGGTACCGTAGCCGCCGCGAGAAAGATGATTGGAGAAACGAATCCTTTAGAGTCTTTGCCTGGGTCTATCCGCGGCGACTACGCCGTCGAGGTTGGCAGAAATATTATCCACGGTTCCGACTCGGTCGATTCCGCCGAGAGAGAAATCAACTTATGGTTTGCGGACGGGAACGGCGTCGTGGACTGGCAAATGACGAACAACGGTTGGATTCGCGAATAATAATAATAATATAGAACGACGACGATGACGATGACGAGAGAGAGATAAAGAGAGGAACCTTTTTAATACGGGAGGCTTAATAATTAATAATTGGTGTTTATAATATAATTATTACGCGATGATATTACTTGATGAACAACTTTCTTCGACGCATCTCGCGCGCACTCTTCTTCTTCTTCTTCCTCCTCCTCTTCTCGTCGTTCCTGTCATTTTCGATTTCATTTTCATCAGATTCCGTTTCTCGCGCGATAATACTCTTGCCATCTCTGTTGCCACATAAACTGGGTCGCCCCTAACTTCTCTCGTCGGTTGATTTCCGGTAACCCTTTCTTTCTTCGTTTCTTATTGTCCGCTTCTTCCGCCATGGCCAAGGCTAAGTCTCCGTTCATTCTAGGTCTGGCGTCTAAAAGTAATCGCGAGCCTCCCAGACATTTCATCAAAACTGCCGCGTTTAAACTAATAAACCCGAGCGTGAAGCACTCTTGCTCGCATCGCGCCGAGTTCGGGTCGCCGGAATACGACGGAGGCGTGAATTCAGACATTTTCTTTTCTTCTTCTTCTCTTAGTATAATTCTCTTCTCTTTCTTCTTCTTTTATCTCTGCGTGTGTAATTCTCTTTGTTTCTCGTTCGTTCAAAACAACTTCTTCTCTCAAAACCAGGTATCAATACGCTCGGTAATACAAGTCAACTCTTCTTCTTCTCTTACGAACGAGAAGAAGAATACTCTCGCGTTGTTGTGTTCTCTTCAACAACAACAACAACAACAACAACAACAACAACAAAAGTGTGTTGTTGTTTGGATAATTTTTTGTCGTTTTTTTTTTGTCTTTGATTTTCCTTTTTTGTTCTCTCTCTCTTTCTTTTTTCTCTCTCTTTTCTCTCTCACGCTCCCCTCCTTCTTGGACTACAATTCAATCGTCTCCTACAAACACAAACAAAAGACCTCATTTTTACACAAAAACACAAAATCATCATGGTGAAAGCACACGTGGAGTGCTCCTCGGAGCTCGTATGGCAGTGCGTGAAGAAGAACAACGCGTACGTCCGCGCGTCCGTGAACCGAACGCGCATGTCCGCGGAGAAAGGCAACGTGACCGCGAAGCACGGATTTAGCAGCTCAGGTAAAACTTAACTCGACTACTTCGTAGAGAGAATTTTTTCCTCGCGAATCGTCTTTTCTTCTTCAATTCTTCTCTTTTTTATTATTGCGATGACGACGACGAAAGAAGGAGGAGGAAGAGGAGAAAGAGAGAGAGAGAAAGAGAGAGAGAGAGAGGGTGAAGAGTCGCGAAACACTTTTTTGTTGGAGTCGTCAAAATTGATGAGAAAAAAGAGAAGGGAGAGGGGGTGACGGTGTCAATGATGTTGTGAATGCGCTCCTCCTTCCTTCCTGGAAGAGAGAGGGAGTGAGAGACAAAACGAGACCGGTTTAGGCTGTTTAAAGTCTCGGAAAAGCCCTAGAAAAATGAATTTATGGATTTCTTTGGTGCTGGTGCACGCTGGCTGAAAAGAGTTTGTCTCGAAGAGAAGAGCAAAAAAAAACAAAGAAAAGAGAAATTTTTGACTCAAACAAAACAAACAAAAAAGAAGAACCAACAAAAAAGAAACGACCGAAACGAGAAACTGACCAAACACTTTCCTTTCTTTTATTACGCAACACACACTATTATTATTATTATTATTAAACAACAACAACAACAGGCATCGCCAACATGAACAACACGGTGGACATCCAAGAATTGGCCGGCGCGAAGACGCCGTCCTCCACCTTGAACGGCGCGAACAACAAAGGCATCTTTCGAAACCAAGCCAAGGCGGTGGACGCCGCGTGCGCGAATCGCTCGGATTTACGAAAGAAGGCGTTAGCGAGAGTTTCGGCCGTGCACAAAGCTGGACGCGTCGCGAGAGCGAAGAAGTAGAGAGGTTTTGGTTTTGTGTTCTGAGAGAGAGAGAGAGAGAGATTGATTGATTTGTAATGCAAGGAGTACTAAAACATTTTAGAAAAAAGAACGAGAACGAACCAACTCGTAGTATTAGTATTCGTTTTTGTGTCCATGCTGCACTTTTTCACTCACACAACAACTTATTGAGATAATTTACGTTCACATAATCACTCACGAAGAAGAAGAAGCGCGTGAAGGGCAAAAAGAAAACAAACAAACGAGATATATATAACAGAGAAGAATACATCGAGAGAATCGCACGTAGTCTTCTATTCGCACTCAACTCGACTCTCTCATCTCTCCCAAAAGCTCTTCTCTCTTCTCTTTTAGATATACTCAAAAGAGTTTAAAGGATAAAGAATGGCCGCCACTGAGACAAAACGAGAGGAACGACGGGAAGAAAGAGACGAGAACCAAAAAAGTTCGGAGGAGATGAACTTCATGCAGCGCTTTCACGCGAATCACGGGTTCTCGGACACGCCGTTGTGCGGCCTCGCGTACGCGAAGGAATCTTTCAACTTTTACAAAAAGAACAAGTTACGATTGAAAAATGAAATCTTGTCTGGTTTGACGGTGTCGATAGCGCAGGTGCCAGAATCGGTGGCGTTTAGTTTCGTGGCGAAAGTAGATCCGTTAGTTGGATTATACGCAACGTTTTTTCTAGGAATAATCACCGCTCTCATCGGGGGGCGTCCAGGAATGGTTTCTGGGGCGGCGGGCGCGATGGCGGTTGTCGCCGTCCAAATCATGGAACCGAACGGCTTATTGCCGGTGGAGAAACTCGTCTCTTTAGGGGAAATTGCGGGATGCACGGAGATTACAGATTCGTGCAAATCGTTAAGAGATCAAGCGTACGATAAACGCGTGGAATATCTGTTTATGGTCATGATTCTGTGCGGCATTTTGCAAATAGTTCTCGGTCTCATTCAAGCCGGTCGCTTGGTGCGTCTCATTCCCAACACGGTCATGACCGGTTTCGTAAACGGTTTGGCGATTATAATTTTCAAAGCGCAGCTGGAGTCTTTTCAAGAAGTGGACTGGAAAAAAGGATTCAAAGTGTTTGATTCGACCGGAGCAGGGGAAATTTCATCCGCGGACATTACGCGCGTCTTTGCCGAAGAGTTGCCGGATTTATCTGCGGATCAGTTGAACACTTACGTCGGCGCGATTCTGAGCGAAGCAGACGCGGATAACTCATCGACGATTTCTTTGAGTGAATTCAAGTCAGACAAAGATTTTCTCATTCACACTGGTTACGAGGAACAGAAAACGTGGAGAAGTGCATCTGAAGCATCGACGTGGATTATGCTGCTGTACGTGTTTGGGTCTATGTTAATCGTCCATTATTTACCGCGCTTGACCAAAATGGTCCCAAGTTCACTCGTATCTATTCTTTCGTGCTTGATTTTCGAGCACGCTATAAACAGAACGGCCATAGGAGCAGACACACCCACCGTAGTAGATTTATCTCCGGTAAAAGGAGCGTTTCCGACGTACCACACTCCGGATGTGGATTTAACGACGGAGTCGTTTGGAATTATCGCTCCGTTGATATTTTCCTTGGCGGCGGTCGGGTTGATTGAATCTGTATTAACCTTACAGCTCGTGGATGAAATCTTGGAGGATACGTCCGATGCGACTGGTAGATGCACGCAAGAGTGCGTCGCGCAGGGCGTCGCAAATCTCTTGAGTGGAATGTTCAAGTCTATGGGCGGGGACGCGATGATTGGCCAAAGTACAATTAACGTGAAATCAGGAGGAATCGGAAGATTATCGACCGCTTTTGCGGCGACCATGTTTTTAATATTCGTAGTTGCGGCTTCAAAAGTTATCGAGTTAGTCCCCGTCGCCGCGCTCACGGGTGTATTGTTCATGGTTGTTATTTACACCTTTGATTGGAGTTGCTTATCCCTCATGACGGGAAACGTTCGATCTCTTTGTATTCCAGGTAGAAGAGAAGGAGAAGACGCGCAGCAAGAAACCACGGGAAATGACGAGCAATCGGCAAAGAACAACTCGTACAGGGTGGATTACGCCGGTCGTCGCCGTCGTAAATGTTTCGCGGATACGACCGATCGCGTGCGTTTGCAAGACACGTTTTTAATATTGTTGGTAACGATCTTGACGGAGCGCACAAACTTAGCCATCGCGACTGGTACCGGGGTAGTTTTCGCGGCACTATTGTACGCGTGGGATAATTCATTCAATGCGCTCGATGTAGTACGTACAACTGAAACTTTAAGCGATGGAACGGAGAGAGCGGTGTATCGATGCTCCGGGGAATTATTCTTTGGAACGGATCGCGCGTTTAAAAACGAGTTTGCGCTTCGCGTCGATCCAAACGATATCGTCCTAAACATCGATAATTGCAGAGTGTGCGACTACTCCGGCTTAGCAGCTATGAACTCCTTGTGCGATAGGTATCTCGCTCTCGGGAAGACTTTGCGAATATCAAACTCCAACCCGGAAAACGCGCTCATCATGGAAAAACTCGGAATAAAATTCATCCCGGCCGTTTTTGATTCCAACGAAGGAGTCATCCCGCCGTTGACGAACTAAAATATTAAATAATAATAGCTTTTAAAGTCATCATCCCATAAAACTAGTTAAAAAGAAAGCGTGCTTTTGGAAGTCGTACTACATATGTGCTACTAACATTAAACAAAAATATGTATTAAACAACACGCTCGAGAGGAAAAGGAAGAGATCATTGTACTTCGTTATCCTTTAATACCTTGGCTACTTCCGCGGCGATGATGTTTGCCCACGCCTTGTAGCCCATATCGTTTGGATGCACGCCGTCTCTCGCGGTAAACTCGCCTTCTCGAATACCATCACCGCTATCCCCCCCATGCATTCGGACGGCATCTCTCAGCGCTTGTAGCGTGGGAGAATTGATAAACAAAGCTTTACGTTTCCCTAGCTTATTCGCGACTTTTTCTTTTTTGTCGTCCCAACAGTCGTTCAGTTTCAAAATAACTTCGCGAAGTGGATTCGGAAATAAAGGCGCGATGTGCAAGGGATTCCCCGGCAACACGACGAGCGCGTCGCTCCCGACGACGCTCTTGATTTCTTTGATCACGTTTTCCAACTCGTTCTCGAAATTCTCCCGAAAAAAGATTTTTCCGTGAAGAAAGCACGTTTTCACGTCATTAATCCCGCACAGAATTATCACCGCGTCCGCTTTCCTCGCACACGACGACGACGCTTGTTGTTGTTGTTGTTGTTGTTGTTGAAATTGTTGTTGTTGGAGAAAAAACTCGTTCTGTGCGTTTTCATCCTCCTCCTTCTCCTCCACCTCGTTTTCGACTGAATCATGACCACTGCTATTACTACTCCTACTTCTGCTGCTACCGCCGCTATCGTTACTGTTACTAACGCTTCTTCTACTGTTGTTACTCTCTCTGAGCTCGGGAAGCACGCACGACGAAATATCGCTCAACGCTGCGCCTTTCTTTCCAACCGCAATCCATTCGATCTCCACCGATAAAAGCTCCGCCAATCGCTCCGCGACGATTCTCGCCAGCGCCGGCGTATTCGTCGTGCAACCCACGCCGGTGGCGAGCGAATCGCCCACAATCACCACGCGTTTCCTCTCCTTACTTTTACCTCTTCTTTCTTTTGTCGTCGTCGTCGTCCTTTTTGTCCTCGAAAGCATCATCTTTGTCGCAGAAACAAAAGTACTCTCATTCTGTTCCTCTTCTTCTTTCACTTCTTCGTCTTCTTCGACGAATCCACATCTCGCCAGTCCTTTAAACGACGTCCCTCTCGTCGGCTCTTCTTCGATGGGTTCGTAACTGTAGTGCAAAAACATCGCTTGGGAGAACGTCACGGTCAAACCCGCTGCGAGGAGTGTCATCACGGAAGAGACCGTTGAGCGTGTCAGCGAGAACAACATTGATGTTGTTGTTGTTCTCGTCGTCGTCGTCATCTTCTTCTTCTTCTTCTTCTCCTTCTGGGTTGTTGTTGTTGTTGTTGGAATCTCTTTTTCTCTCGTTCTCTTTCGTCCGTCTGTCTGTCGTCTCTCTGCGAAAAAAAAAACAACAAAACGCACACGTGAAAAACGCTCTTCTTCACAAAAAAATTTCTCTTTCCTCTCTCATCAGACGAAAGAAGCAAAAAGAGAGAAGAGATGACGGCGACGACGATTGCATCATCGACGAGGATGATGATGATGATGAAAATGGTTTCGACCACCACCACCACGAATACTACACGTCGTCGTACTACTACCACGAAGAGCAAGCCTTCAAAAACCACTTTGAATAATAATGCGTTGTTCTCTTCTTCGAAAAGTTGTCGTCGTTTGGAAGCAACGAGAGGAGGAGGAAGAAGAGAAAGAACGAAGAAGAAGATATCTTCTTTCGATCCTCCTCGCGCAACATCATCATCATCAGAACAACAAGAACAAGAAGAGCGAAAAACGAATACCCCTAATACGAAGAATGCGATGAATTTCGATGTACCTAAAGTGGTGAAAATTTGCGGCATCACCACCGCGGAAGATTGTCGCGTCGCCATCGACAGCGGCGCCTCACACGTTGGGATGATCTTATGGCCCAAGAGTAAAAGGTCGGTCGATATCGAACGAGCGAAAAAGATCGTAAAGGAGTGCGAAAAGAGTAAAGAAAGAGTGATAACGCCAGTCGCGGTGTTCGTGGACGAAGACGGAGCGACGATAGCGAAGATATGCGAAGAGCTTGGATATAACACGCACGCGCAGTTACACGGCGATTTGGCCAGACAATCTCTGAAGGATATTCCGCAAAAGATCAAAGTTATTTGGGTGTGCTCGGCGGACGAGAGCGGGAAAATCGTGACGGAAATGCCGGGGGAGAGCGAAGAGGAGTTAGCCTCGAGAAGGAAAGAAATGTTATCCGGGGAGAAAGGGTGGAAAGCACCGATTGATTGGGTAAATGGACCGAGGAAAACGGTAGATTACGTGTTAATCGACGGCGTCAACGCCGGATCGGGGGAGAAATTCGAGTGGGAAAACTTAAAAGTTCCCAAAGGATGTTCCAGGAAAGGATGGATTTTAGCCGGTGGATTGACGCCGGAAAACTGCTCCGAAGCGGTCATGGTGTTACGTCCGAACGGTGTGGACGTCGCCTCGGGCGTCTGCGACGAGAGCGGCGTCGTAAAGTCGAAAGAAAAGTGCGACGCCTTCGTCTTCAACGTTCGAGCCGCCGCCGCGAAGTAGTCGAGAGCGAGAAAACGAGAGAGCGTACGTTTAGTTGAGAAGAAGAATAACGTCATCGCGCGAAATGAGAGAGACAAAAGAGAGTTAGAGAGAGAGTTTAGTAAAACACGCACTACTTAATACTAATTTTGCATCGCACAGAGTAATACCTTTGCCTTCATTATGATTTATAAACATGAACACGCATAACGCTCGCGCTTCAGAACACGCACACGCTCGTCTTCAACGGCTTTTGCATCCTCATCATCATGTCAAAGAAGAAGAAGAAGAAGACAAAGACAAAGGAGATAAACACCTCGCTCGCTCGTCGCGCAAAAGTAAACAAAAACGACGCGTCGTCGTTTCTCTCCTCTTCTGTCGTCGAAACGAACAAACAGAAGCGCGTGTGCGACGTCGCGTTGCGAGCGGGAAATCTGACCTCCTCGGTGAAAGCGTTTTTGCACGTCTTGGACGACTTGCTTTTGATCTCAGACGATCACACAGGGGACGATTCAGACGACGACAAAGTGTGTTTGTTCTCCTCGGAGGAACAACTCTTTTCTTTTCGCAATCTCTCTCAACTGTTGGAGAGAGTGCTCGCGTTGTGTCAACTCCGCGCGAACGCGAAAGCGGTGAAGAAAGTCCTGGGAAAAGTCAAGCAGTTGAACACCAAAAATGTTGAAGGGCGTCGTCGTCGACGAGTGTTTACTGCGACGACGACGACGACTCATCAACTTCTTCGTTTGACGAACGCGTCTTTGCGATGCGCGTATTTTACGTTTTGCGCGGCGGGAGATGCAAACGCAGCCGCAGAGTTACTCCTGATTGAGAATAACGAGGACGGGGAGGAGGACGTCGTTGACGAGAGCGGAAAGAGCGGAAAGGGCGAGAACGTGAGCGGCGTCGAGAAGACGATCGAGAAGATTGGTAAGGAGAATTTAGTGCGAGGGTGTTCGTTCGCGAGGAAGAGTTTCAACGGCGTCGGTGGTGGTCACATGGTCGTCGTCGGCGAAGAGGAGAAAGAGGACGAGCTTTTGTGGCGGGTATTGAAATTAATTCGCAAAAGCAGCGACGACGAAGACGACGAGGAGAAAAAAACGAGGAAGAAGAGCGCGGGAAGACTCGCGCCTAGTCTCGAGATGAAAAAACGAGAAATGATTCGTGCGTGGATGGTGAGCGATGATGATGCTTCTCCTCGTCGCGAAAGAGTTCGCGTGGAAATTAGAAACAGAGTTGAGTTACCCGCGCGTTCGGAAGAGGAAGAGGAAGAGGAAAAAATACACGCCGCCGCTTTGCGTAACAACAATAATAGCTTACGCTTCATCGTTTGTTGCGAGGACGACGGTCGACGGCGACCGGCAAATCGTTTACCGTTGAAACTCTTTCGACCAGTCTCTCCAAACGCTTTGATACTCGCGCCGGCAGGCTTTCGAGCGCCGAGAGTAAATCGCGTCGATTTGAGTCAAACGGTTGGACCCGGGATATTCGCGTTGACGTCTGTTTTCGCGAAAGCAGAGTGTGAGTTATTCGTTCGAAGCGCTTTGGCGTGTGGACTCGTTAAAGACGACGAGAACGACCAAGAGTCGATGGAGTATTGCGAAATATGCGTGTATAATGCTGTCGTAGAAAATATTTGGCAACGAATTCGCGACCATTTCCACGCCGACGAAGAAGATGCGTTCGAAGACGACGACGACGAGGACGACGACGATAATTCTGTCCACCATTATTGGCTTCCTGTCGGCATAAACCCGCGGTTTCGAATATTCAAATACGACGATAAGAGCGTCTATCGCAGACATCTCGACGGCGCTTGGCCGTGCGGTATGCTCGACGAACAAACCAACGAATTCATCGTCGACGCGAACGCGCTCCTCGACGGTAACAACACTAATAATAAAGAAAACCAGCGGACGACGCGCCTCACGTTTCTCATCTACTTGACCGATACCTTTCGAGGTGGCGAGACGACGTTCTATTCCGTCGATGATGACGATCATACTAACGAAGAAGAACAGAAGAAAAAAGTCATCGTCGGTAACGCCGTCGCGCCGCGAGTCGGCGCGGTCTTGTGCTTCCCTCACGGAAACGCGAAGAACTCTCCCGTTCACGAAGGCTCGAGACTGTTTTCTTCCTCAAAAAACGACGACGACGGGGACTCTTCTTCTTCTTCTTCTTCTTCTTGTAAATTCGTCGCGCGTACCGACGTCGTTTTCGAAAGAAAGACAAAGAGGAGAAAGAGGTAAAATTTAGTATTTTAGAGGAGTACCACAGTAGTCGTTTTTTGGTCAAACAAAGGAATACATTTGCCCAAAATGCAATCATAATTTCTCGCTCATATATTGTTTAATACTAATAATAATAAAGGAAGAAGACGTGTACCGTAAGAAGAAGAAGAGAATTCGTTTTTCGACTTCGTTTGGTTTTGTCTTCTGAAAGTGTTCGTTTTACTACACTTCGTTGGTCTTCTTTCATCTTTTACATACCAAAAGCATCATCGTCATCATCATCATCTTCGTCACGAATTTTGTGCGAAGAAGAAGAATTCTTCATCATGTTCCCTAAAGAAGAAGAAGAAGAAGAAGACAAACGTCGCGTACGTCCTCGTTCGTTGACGATAACGCTCGCTTTAGTAGGAGGAGCGATGCTGATGCTGTTTTATGATGGTTTTGGTGGTCTTCGGTATCATCATCAACGTAATAAGAGTAATAACGTCCAAGGAGTTCTTCACCGCGTGTCCTTGCAAAAAAAGGTGCCTTTGATGAAAGCAAACGAGGACAAGGAAGCGATGAGCGAAAACTGGCAAACGAAGATGAAAGCGTCCAAGCTGCGCGCGAAACACGCGGAGATGAAGAAGAAGCAAATGGTGGAGAAGTACACGAGAAACGCCGAAACGAGTTTAATGGAGGACAAGAAGATGGAATCGTCTGAAGACGCGTCGATCGGAGGAGAAGGAGGAGCGACGTCGTCGGTGCCCATCGCGAATTACATGGACGCGCAATATTACGGTCCGGTGGAAATCGGAACGCCAGGGCAGAAATTTCAGGTGTGTTTCGATACCGGGAGCTCGAATTTGTGGGTGCCGTCGTCAAAGTGCAAGTTTTCTCAAATTCCCTGCGACGCGCACGAAAAGTACGACAGCGAGAAGAGCAGGTCGTACGAGCCGAACGGTGAGGATTTTGCAATTCAATACGGATCTGGGTCGTTGAGCGGGTTCTTGAGCTCGGATACGGTGCGTTTGGGAAATTCGATTGAAATTAAAGATCAGACGTTTGCGGAAGCGACGAAAGAGCCGGGATTGACGTTCCTTTTCGCTAAGTTTGACGGGATCTTAGGATTGGGATTTAAGGAAATCGCCGTCGACGGGGTCACGCCGGTGTTTGATAACGCCGTCGCGCAAAATCAAGTCGAGAAAGATCAGTTTTCGTTTTGGTTAAACAGAGATCAAGACGGAGACGGTGTGGTTGATGGTGGTGAACTCGTCTTTGGTGGCGTCGACGAGAAGCACTTCGTCGGCGAGCACGTCTGGGTGGATTTGACGAAGAAAGGCTACTGGCAATTCGATTTGGATGACGTGAAAGTTGGTGAGTTTTCATTCATCGACGACAAAAACGACAAGACGACGGTGTCGTTCTCCTCCTCTACTAAGCATCAAGCGATTGCAGATACAGGAACATCGTTGCTCGCCGGACCTTCCGCCGTCATCGATAAAATTAACGACGCAATCGGCGCCGAAAACTTGATGATTCAAGAGTGTAAGATTGCCATTAAACGTTACGGCGAAGAATTTTTGGACGACATCGAAACGTACGATTCGAGTCAAATCTGCGAGAGTTTGAACATCTGTCCAGCTGCCGCTGAAACAAATGCGATTGAAAAAGAAATAAGTGAGCCAACCGGGGTGTTGGCTACGTCTCGAAAATTATTGATGACGACGAGAGAGGAAAAGAAACATCGCAGTCTTCGCGGGGGTCTCTCGCTTTTGGGCGATCTTTTCAAACCGTCAAAGAAGAATGAGGAAAAAGAAACGAAAAAGAGTAAAGTTGCGTGCTCGGCGTGTGAAATGGCCGTGGATTACGCGAAGGAGTTATTGCAAGCGAACGTGACTCGTACGGTTGTTTTGAATGAACTCGAGAAGGTTTGTGACTTTGTCCCGGCGCAGCCGGGTGGACAAGCCGGAGTCGATTGCAACGCCATCGATGAAATGCCAAATATTTCGTTTACAATTGCCGGTAAATCTTTCGAATTGACGCCGAAACAGTACGTCTTAGAGATTGATGATGGACAAGGCTCAAACACGTGCATTAGCGGTTTCATGGGTTTAGATGTTCCTAAACCAATGGGTCCTCTGTGGATTCTAGGTGACGTGTTTTTGGGACCGTATCACACGGTATTTGATCACGGCGGGTCCAGAGTCGGCTTCGCGAAAGCCGCGTAAATATACTATCATTATCTGTTGTACATACAAATTTTATTTTACAAGCTCACTGCTACTGTTCACGTGTTTATGAATATTCTTTATTTTCTCCCGCCGAAGCTTTCGCAGCTCTGGACAAAGCTTTTTGATATGAGTACGGATTATGGTGACGACTGATTGAACCTTGCGAACCGTAACTTCTCGGATCCGACAAAACTGTGAGTGGATGTGGCGTGTTGAGTATCACTCTCTGCGCCGCATCTCGAGTTTGTTCTCGCATTATCACCGATAGATCACCGCCGACGCCTTCTTTCGCTTTGGTCAAAAGCTCTCTATCAATCTGGGAAATTATCAAGGACGCCGTTAATGCTGCATCCGCTTGCGTTAAGCACGCAATCTTGTTTAAATTCTCAGACAGAGTCTTCGTCGTTGAAGTTGTTGTTGACCCTCGCGTTTGAGCTACTTCATCGGCGTAAAAATCAAGTTTACGCTCGTCTTTTTGCGCATCGAGCCAATGCGATTCTTCGTCGAAACTCGCATCTAGACTCATCGTCGATATCGAACTACTTTCGCGAGCTTTAGCGGCGATTATGTCGTACATTTCTTCTCCTTGGAGCTTATAGAATCCCGGTCCTTCTGGTAAAAGTGGATGCGCCGAACCGTGTACGGGTTGTAAAAGATACATGTCACCCAAAGGTGCGTACATCATTTCTTCGTTTAAGAGCGTAGGCATGTTCACGCATTTGAACGGCCGAGGACAGGGAGCCGAGCCCAAAATAGAACGCGTCCACGGAGGATAATAGCACGAAAACGATCGAGGTACGATATCTTTGCCCATGATGACGCCTTTAATGAAATCTCGCTGCAGCCCAATCCTTTGCATCAAATCTTCCGCACCGCGATCGAAAACGTACGGCGACCCGAACGTCCAGATATCATCGAGCGCGTATCGAGGAACTCCATTTCTCAGAATGAGCATCAGACCGAGCAAATACGCCAGAGATCCACCGATTGAATGACCAGTTAATTTTATCCGAGCCTTCTTAGAGCCAAACGTCTTCAAATGGTCTTTACACAATTTTTCAACGCGATCGTACATTCTTTGCGCGCAAGCGTACGCTCCTTGATGGACTCTGATTTCTTTATCCTCAAACGTCGTGGGTGTCCAAGTTAAATTGGTTTGCCACGAGGCAAAGTTGGTCGATCCTTCGACGACAATCCATAACGTTGCGTTTTCCTTGTCTACGCCCACGCAATAGTTCACCGGCATCACCGCATTCTCACCGGCTTCTTTGTTATTACCATTCTTCTTCTTTTTCTTTTGTAATCCGTTTTCCGAAGACGCTTTCGATTTTGCTCTTTGTTTTTGTAACTCGCTTATTTTCTCGCTTTCGCGTAACAACGCCGAGCGTTCTTTCTTCAACGTTTTCTGAGACTCCGAAACTCTGGTGAGCTCTTGAGAAACCAAATTAGCGAGCTCCGTGGCTTTTCTTGCAGCCTCGGCCGCGTTTGGATCGTCAGGTTTTAATTCTCGCATTCTCTTCACCGATGCCAACGCTTTGATGGCTTCATCCGCCGCCGCAGAAGCTAAGCGAATCGATTCTTCTCGATTGTGTCTTTCCTTTTTCAAATTTTCTAAAAGAATTGCGTTGTTCATCTCCGAGTCGGCGGCTTCGGCATCGGTGAAGTTGATATTCTCAACACTCGAGGTTTGGACGAGTCGTTGTTGTTGTTGTTGACTGTCGTTGCCACTAATTTCATCCTCCGAAAGAGCTTCTTCGTGCTCGTGCGAATTCCATAACATGGTCAAACCGTTTCGAGTTAAACCATCCTTTGTCGTTTGGTCCGGAAAATTATAAATCCAAGAGGAAAGAGAACAAGCAATCCTAGCATTCTTCGTATCTTCTTCGGACGCTCGATATAAGGACGAGGAAACCATGTTTCTTAAAGCAGGCTGGAGAATGCTATCCAAGTTATCGCTTCTGTCGGTTTCACCGGTTGATGTTGTTGACCCGACAAAATCTTCCGCGTCTTCATCAATCGCCGCCATCTCTTCGAGTTGCCTCGTCACAATTTGCGAAAGTTTTGCGCCTGGCCACGACGTTAGTTTCGCTAAAGTTTCGGTAATATTCGACGCAACAATCGCATCTTCGGCTACTTTACGAGCCGAGTTGATTTTACTGTACAAACCTTCGTCGATTCTTTTCGTTTCTACCAGTCCCTCTTGTTGTTGTTCTCGTTGAATATCGGTATCGGCGTCATTCTCACTACTCTTCTCTGCAGACTTTTGTGCTCCTGGCTCGAAAAGTTCTCTCAATACCAAAACTTGTCTGGCAACAACGACAGTTTGTTTACGCGAGGAAGCTGAAGCTTCTTTTAATTTGACCTGGGCAGCTTCGAGCGCTTGACGCAAAGCTTGAATATTTTCCGGCTGACTTTCACTCAAGCCGCGTTTACCATTTTCGGAAGATGTCAAAGAAACGTTCTTCTTATACGTCGCGCTTTGACGATACGTTTCGATGCGTTCGCGCACTTTCAAAACGTCATTTGCCGCTACTTCGACGTCTCCAAGCTTTGCTTTTGCTTTGTCTGCATTTTTAATCGCCTCGGAGAGCGCCTCCTTTAAATCGTTGAACGTATCCTCTTCACTTTGATTTTCGGCGGTGATGAAAGCCCCGCCTTCTTGCGCTGTTGATGGTGGTGGTGGTGATGATGGTGATCTTGGCGTGCGCGGCGGCGATTCTCTATCGATTTGTAAGTCAATCTCTTGAATAGCGGCTGTTAATTTTTGCAAGGCGTTGTTTGCAACCGCGACGGCGTTTACGTTCGCGTCGCGAAGTTGTTCATCGATTATTCGTTCGTCGTCTTCTGCGTTTACTTCCTCACTTTGCTCAGCTATGCTTAAATCAGCAGCAGCATTAGCAGCAAAAGTAGTCGCCGTTGCAGTCGAGGATGAAGATGATCCAGAAAACAAATTCCCGATCAAAGGCGGAAGCGGAAGACGCGAAAGAAACGCGCTCGCGTCTGGGATCCAGTTTGAGCCAGCATTCGTTGAATCTTCTTCTTCTTCTTCTTCTTTTGTCGTCGTCGTCGTTGTAGTTGTCGTTATCACTGGAGTGGTGGAGTCAGTTGTAGTAGTACTATTTGCCGCGGTGGTAGTGAGCCTCTTCTCTTCTCCTTTCTCGGCCGGCGCTTTCTTGAAATGCCCCATGAACTGATTCGGAGTATCAAACTGTCTTTGCCATTCCCACCTGCTGTCCTGGTTCTTTTTCCTGCCCTCAATATCACCACTGTTACTACTACCGCTACTATTACCATCTCTTCTCGTCTTCTCCCTTTTTCCACCGTCCACGTCCACGGTCTCCGCACCCTTCTCGATTCCAACCGTCAGCGAAGTTTTCTCTCGTTCTTCTTCTTCGACGTCGTCTTCGTCTTCGTCCCAGGAAGAGGACGACGCGCCGCTGAATATATCCTCCAACGTACTCACGGACGCTCGTAAAATGTCTTCCCAGAAAGTACCCGTCCCATCCGCATCCACTGCTCCTTCAACATCCGCCCCTTGGCCCTCTCCTTCTCTCCTCTCGTCGCCTCCGCTCCTCGTCGTCGCCGCGCCGCCTCTTCTCTCGTCGATCGCCGCGGCGCCCGCGACAGAAACCGCGGCAGTGGCGGTCGCGGGAAAGTTTTCTTTTCTTGGCGTCGATTGAGTCCTCCTCAACGCTTTCACGCGTTCTTGCAACTGTCCAATCTTCGCTCGCAACGCTTCTTCGTTCGTGGTCAAATTTTCGCTCACTTCGGCAACCTTCTCGTTAAAATCATCGTCATCCGAATCGCCGCCTTTTCGAGAAGAAGACGACGACGACGACGAAGAAGACGGGACGACGCGCATCCTCATCGCTCGTCGCTCGCGTTCTCCTCCTCTTTCTCGCGGAGAAGAAAGAAGAAGCGAGCCGCCGCCCGTCGTCGTCGTCGTCGTCGTCCTCAAAGAACGAGAACAAGAAGAGAATCGGAGGACAAAAAAGCCGTTAAGGTTGTCGTTTCGTCGTCGTCGTCGTCCGCGGC
>Ga0255765_1001655_pt1 | contig 27051 bp, 20 predicted proteins | sample 041ome_8_FD_179965 | JGI IMG/M metagenome (GOLD analysis project Ga0255765, IMG submission 179965) | Coastal salt marsh microbial communities from the Groves Creek Marsh, Skidaway Island, Georgia - 041407BS metaG (version 2) | ecosystem: Environmental > Aquatic > Marine > Intertidal zone > Salt...
AAAAGAAGTATCAACACTTCCTCTACCCCGTTAATCATCTTAATCAACGAAAGTCGCCTTCGGCTCCACTCGTAAGTAAAGAAATAGAAACCGATTTTTTTCGTCGTCGTTTTTTTCCAAAAGTCGCGAAAAGTTCCCGAAGTTGCGGACGTTAGTATAGTTTGCGGAGTTGGTGGGATCGTTTGTCGCGTAAGTTCGTTAACTTCGTGAAGGGGGTATGTTCTCGGAGTTAATGAGGTCGCGGGTGGATTTTTGGGGGTTTGCGGGGAGAGGGAGTACTTCATATTAACGTCGATATTCTCTTCTTTTTAGTTCAAACTTTGTCTAAAAAAAGAAGCCGTATGGTGGAAACACCAACAGCTAAGCGAATACATAGCGAACCCGATAGGTTATGGCGAATCGTGACGGATTATCCCGATATATTTGATAGCTTAATCTTGCCGAAGTTGAACAGTAACGACGTTAAGTTTTTTTACGATGTCAATAGTGAAAGTCGAGTGGTTATAAAACGTTCGAGTGGGAGTTTGTGTGCAACCTTCAAGATTTGTGATTTTTTCACAAAATCGACCCTTTCTTGGGCTCTTGAGAAGTGTTCTGAAAGAAAGGAACGTTTTTGGTATGCAGCTGCCAAAATAGGTCACTTCGAGTGTTTGAAATATTTACACGAAAGTGGATGTCCTTGGGACGAAAGGACTTGTTATGGAGCTGCCAGAGGAGGTCACCTGGAGTGTTTGAAATATGCACACGAAAAAGGGTGTCCTTGGGACAAAAGGACTTGTTCTGAAGCTGCCAGAGTTCACCTCGAGTGTTTGAAATATGCACACGAAAATGGATGTCCTTGGGACGAAAGGACTTGTTCTGAAGCTGCCAGAAAAGGTCACCTCGCGTGTTTGAAATATGCACACGAAAATGGATGTCCTTGGATGGGAGATACTTGTTCTTATGCCGCCTATGGGGGTCATCTCAAGTGTTTGAAATATTTACACGAAAAAGGGTGTCCTTGGAATGAAAGGACTTGTTGTTATGCTGCCCAAGAAGGTCACCTCGAGATTCTGAACTATTTACGCGAAAATGGATGTCCTTGGAACGAAGAGGCTTGTTCTTATGCTGCCTTAGGAGGTCACCTCGAGATTTTAAAATATTTACGCGAAAAGGGATGTCCTTGGGACGAAATGACTTGTTCTGGAGCTGCTGGAGGAGGTCACCTCGTGATTTTAAAATATGTACGCGAAAAAGGGTGTCCTTGGAACGAAGAGGCTTCTTGTGCTGCTGCCGTAGGAGGTCACCTCGAGATTTTAAAATATTTACGCGAAAATGGATGTCCTTGGAACGAAGAGGCTTGTTCTATGGCTGCAGAAAATGGTCAATTCGAGTGTTTGAAATATGTACGCGAAGAAGGGTGTCCTTGGAACGAAGAGGCTTGTTCTTATGCTGCCTTAGGAGGTCACCTCGAGATTTTAAAATATTTACGCGAAAAGGGATGTCCTTGGGACGAAATGACTTGTTCTATGGCTGCAGAAAATGGTCACCTCGATATTTTGAAATATTTACACGAAAATGGATGTCCTTGGGACGAAGAGACTTGTTCTTATGCCGTCGCAGGAGGTCACCTCGAGTGTTTGAAATATGCACACGAAGAAGGGTGCCCTTGGGATGTAGAGACTTGTGTGGCTGCTGCCGAAGGAGGTCACCTGGAGTGTTTGAAATATGCACACGAAAAAGGGTGTCCTTGGGACGTAGAGACTTGTAGGGTTGCTGCCGAAAAAGGTCACCTCGAGTGTTTGAAATATGCACACGAAAAAGGGTGTCCTTGGGACGTAGAGACTTGTAGGGTTGCTGCCGAAAAAGGTCACCTCGAGTGTTTGAAATATGCACTCGAAAAGGGATGTCCTTGTGACGAAGAGTTTTGTTCTGATGCTGCCAGAGGAGGTCACTTTGAGAATTTGAAATATGCACACGAAAACGGAAGTCCTTGGGACGAAAGGACTTGTTCTGAAGCTGCCAGAGGAGGTCACCTGGAGTGTTTGAAATATGCACACGAAAACGGAAGTCCTTGGGACGAAAGGACTTGTTCTGAAGCTGCCAGAGGAGGTCACCTGGAGTGTTTGAAATATGCACACGAAAAAGGATGTCCTTGGGATGATAGGACCTGTTCTGAAGCTGCATACAGAGGTCACCTGGAGTGTTTGAAATATGCACACGAAAATGGATGTCCTTGGATGGGAGATACTTGTTCTTATGCCGCCTATGGGGGTCATCTCAAGTGTTTGAAATATTTACACGAAAATGGATGTCCTACCTAAACTACCGTGTATTTTATAAATTTTGTATTCCTGCAGTGGTTCTTTTCCAAAAAAAACATCCGTGTGCAGACAGAGAAAAGACCGGCCGGTTCTTTTTTCTTTTTTCATCAAAAAAGTTTTTGTTTTGTTTCGAGACTGTTGAAAAAACGAAAAAAAGGGATCATCTGCGCTCGACCTCATCATCACATCAGCGCTCTCGATTGAAGAACAACAACACGCCTTCTTCTCCTCCCCTCTTCTCGTATTTCCTCGACGACGACAAATACCTTTTTTGCTGAAAACAACGAACCTTTCTTTGTGGTGCGCTCTCTCGTCGTGCGAAGCGTTCTTCCTTTGGTGGTGAATTAGACGCGCTTGGTATATACACAGAGTGCGGTGGAGATCTCGTTTGAAAACACTTCGTCGTTACGCGGGGGAGATCACCTTTCTTGTTCTTGTTCTTCTTAAATAAGCGAAACGCGTTCCGACGACGATTCAGACGACGCGAAACGGAGACGTGCTGTAATAAGAGAGAGAGAGAAAGATCAGAGAGAGAACGTTTACAACCGCGAGAAGAAGAAGAAGAAGAAGAAAGAAAGAAAGAAGAAAATGGGAAACGGACAATCGCTCCCTGGCGAGGGTGGTGGTCAACAACAAGGCAAAAAAGGCGACCAAAAACAAAAGAAAAAGTGGGTCCCCCCGACGCCTCCGGAACGAGTCGGGAAGAAGAAGAAAAAGCGAGGGACCGTTTCTGGAGCGGCTGGTGGGAAACTACCCCCGATCGCGCCGGCGACGAAATGTAAACTCAGAGCGTTGAAATTAGAACGCGTGAAAGATTGGCTGTTGATGGAGGAAGAATTCGTGGCGAGACAAGAGGCGGAAAAAGCGACGCCGAGAGATGAACGGGACGAAGAGGAGCGATCGAAATTGGACGACTTGAGAGGGATGCCACTCTCGGTCGGTACTTTGGAGGAGATCATAGACGATAATCACGGGATTGTGAGTTCGGCGATGGGGCCGGAGTATTACGTGAACATCTTGTCGTTTGTGGATAAAACGCAGTTAGAGCCCGGGTGCGCGGTGCTGTTGCATCACAAACATTCCGCGGTGGTTGGCGTGTTAGCCGACGACGCCGATCCGATGGTTTCGGTCATGAAGGTTGATAAAGCGCCTCAGGAGAGTTACGCCGACGTCGGAGGATTGGAAGATCAAATCATGGAAATTAAAGAGGCGGTGGAGTTACCGCTGACGCACCCGGAGTTGTACGAGGATATCGGGATTAAACCGCCGAAAGGAGTTATTTTATACGGCGAACCCGGGACGGGGAAGACGTTGTTGGCCAAAGCGGTGGCGAATTCAACGAGCGCGAGTTTCTTAAGAGTGGTTGGATCCGAGTTGATTCAAAAGTATTTAGGCGACGGACCAAAGTTAGTGAGAGAATTGTTTCGAGTGGCGGACGATATGTCTCCGTCGATTGTGTTTTTGGACGAAATCGACGCGGTCGGGACGAAAAGGTACGACTCGCAAAGCGGAGGTGAGAAGGAGATTCAGAGAACCATGTTGGAATTGTTGAATCAGTTGGACGGTTTCGACGACCGAGGCGACGTGAAGGTCATCATGGCGACGAATAGAATCGAAAGTTTAGATCCGGCGTTGTTGCGTCCGGGAAGAATCGACCGGAAAATCGAGTTTCCGTTACCGGACGCGAAAACGAAGCGACACATCTTCGGCATCCACACGTCGCGCATGAATTTGAGCGAAGACGTGCAACTGGAAGAATTTGTCATGGCTAAAGACGACTTATCTGGCGCCGACATCAAAGCGTTGTGCACCGAAGCCGGGTTATTAGCGCTGCGAGAGCGAAGGATGCAAATCACGCACCAAGATTTCAAAACGGCTAAAGACAAAGTGCTGTACAAGAAGAAAGAAAACGTGCCGGACGGGATGTTCTTGTAAAAAAGACAAACGAACGAGGAGGAGGAAGAAGAAGACGGAGCAGAGAGAGCGATAGAGATAACTCAAAAGCGCGCGAAACGAATACTAGACACTATAAATATCTGAAATACAAAACGAATAGCCGTCAAAACTAACTTCACATTTGACACCAAAATGACGCAAACAACGACGTACCACCACTCTCGCGGGGGCCATACTAACCAACACCAGGGTGGTGCTACTATCACCCAATCACCGTCGGACTCGGCGGCGACGGTCGAGTTGAAAACGACGCTCCACGAGCTGCGACAAACCCGCGAAGAAATTTCGGACGAAATCAAATCTCTCGGACCGATTCCTCGTCGTAAGAAACAATCATCGTCCGAACGACAACAAGAACGAGGGGGAGAAGAAGAAGAAGAAGAAGCGATGACGGCACCAAAGAAACGAACGAGAGAAAACAGAGACTCGGGGGGTTCGTTGAAAGAAGATCCGGAGAGAAAACGTTCGAAACGAATGTTTGGGAATTTAGTCTTGGGAACTTTGCAGAGATCGAAAACGGATTTGCTGAAAACGCGAGATCGCGAGACGCAACGGAAAGATTTACTCCGAGAAGCGGAAACGAAAGCGGTGACGAGAAACGAAGAGATTTATAAAGAATTTAAAGAGAAATACTGGGAAAAACGCGAAGCTTTGATTCAGAAGCAAATAGATTTAGATGTCGACATGAAATATAAGCAGAGAGAGTTGTATCGCTCGATGGCGGCGGATTGCGAGCGGGAAATCGCGAACGGGAAGTTACGGACGGAAGCGTTGCCAAGGGTGTTTTGGAAGCCGAAGAAAGAGACGATTCAGACGCAGTCGATGTTGGCGAGACAACCCGGGAAAGTTGAGGAGTGGTTGAAGACGAAGATGATGGAGGTGGACGACGGATTGGAGAGGATCGCGAAGAGGAAACAAACGTTCGAGGAAGGTAAGGAAATGAGGAGAAGAGGAGATGATGAGTTAGAGGACGAGGACGAGGTAGTGGCGGAGGAGCTGAAAGATGCCGACGCGGACGACGTAGCCATGGAAGGGTAATTGTAGAATGCACTGATGTAATAATTAAACCAATCTACTTTTACTACACTTAGGAATGAAGCAACTCGATCAAATCGCGGTGAAACGCTCTCAAAGGTTTTGGTCGTTTTTTAAATCCGAGCGCAAACTCGCCGTGCGTGCCGTGATCGTACACCGAAAGCTCGCTGTCTACACCAATTTTAAGCAAAGTCTTGTGCAAATCTTCCGACTCGCGCTTGGGGACGACAATATCGGTATCCGAGGTGAACAAATACGTCTTTGGAAACGATGACTTGGTCACATCGTCGTCGTCGTTGTCTTCGCCGCCGCTATCGCTACTCCTACTCTTGCTGTTGCTACTGCTACTACTGCTACTACTTCTATCTTCTAAAATATGAAACGGCGACATTTCTTTAAATTTCTCCCTACCACCCATCGCTCTTCCCATCGTGCTCAACATCGCTACGCCCCTTTTATCCTCGTACTCGTAATGCGTCTCGATGTTATACACGCCGCACATACCGACGAACGACTTCAATTTCTCCGATTCCTTTTTTTGCGTTTCTTCCTCATCTAACAACAAAGCCATGGCGCATAAATGACTCCCCGCCGAGTGTCCAACCAAATGCGTTCTGCTCGCATCCGCGCCAAACAACTTCGCGTTCATAATCGCGCACTTCAACGCTTTCAATACTTCCTCCGCTTGCGCCTTGGCCGACTTCTCCGGGTACAAGGAATACGAAATAACCGCCGTGACTATGCCTTCTTCGGCTAATCGATGCGCAAGGGGTGCAAACTGCCACCGTTCGCCAGATGCCCACACGCCGCCGTGGACAAATACCGCCATCGGAACTCTCACATTTTCTGCCTCCTCCTCCCGTTCTTCGTACTCGTCGTCGTCGTCGTAATCATCTTTCTTTCCTCGTCGTATCGATCGCGCGGGCGGTAAATACACGTCAAACTTTTGCCTCTCGTCTTCTCCGTATTTGAAATCTTTCTTTACGCTCACTCTCGTCTCTTTAAATTGCATTCTCCGCTCTCCTCTGTCTCTCGAAATCATCTCCGTCGCTTTTGGCGTCAGTTTGTGCACGAGTTTCGCCCGAACGCCGTACGGAATCATCGAGACTATCCCTCTTGCTTCGTCTATAAAGAGTTTGGCGATTTGCGCGGACCGCTTGAACTTCGAGTTCGGGTGCAACGCTAAATCCGCCGGGATCGCTTTGATTGCCTCCGGGAAGGACATTTGGTATACGTGTTTGTACGCGCGTAAAGTTTGTGGATAAAAAGTTCTTCTCGTCTAATTTCTTCGTCATTCATGTTTTAAAAATCTATCGTTGTTGTGGTTAAAATTTGTAATACGCAGCGCGAATAATGTAATGTTGTTTCCTCTCTCTCACCCTCTCTTTCCTTCTAAAGTCTCTCTCTCTCTCTCTCTCTTTCTGTCTGTGTCTGTGTGTCTGTGTCTGTTTCTTCTAATCGCTCGTTTCTGCTACTTCCTTCGCGTCCTTCGCCGCCTTCTTTTCCATGCGTTCAGCCGTCTTCCGTCGCTCTCTTTCCAAAACTTCCGCTTGTAACTCCTTCGCGGCGTTCATTCTCGACAAGACGGATTTGTACAGACCCAAATCGCCGTTGATTTTCTCCAAAGTCACCCCGCTGGCCTCGGAAATCTTCTTCAAATTTTCCGGCGACGTTTGTTTGCTCATCTCCAACGCTCGGAAAAAACCAATCGCGATGAACTTGTCGTACACTAAACTCTTCGATTCAACTTTAGATTTCATGCTGGCAAACATCGGGTTCGCGATGATCCCATCGATGCTCGTTTGTTCCGTCGCAAACGCGGACAATTTTTCCGCGTCCGCTCTCCACTTCTTCGAGTCCTCACCGAGCGCTTCCATAAACGTGCTGAAAATCTTCTCCTTCGCGTTCGGGTCTTCCGTCGGGTACCCCTCGAACAATTGGTCAAACACCGAGACGAATCCTAAACTTCGCATCTCTTCGTGTTGATATTTCGAGCTCGTCACCGTGAAATGCATCCCGACCAGTAGTTCTTGTAAAACTGTCGCCCAAATCGACGGTAAAGGGTACGGGTAGCCTTTGGTAAATTTCGCCTTGGTATCTGCCACAGTCGCTGGATTCGCTGTCGTTTTTGGTGCAAAAAAAACAGAGAAAAAGAGATAAAGAAGAGTTTTGTCAGCGCTTTGATGAGAGTAAAGTGGACGTAGAAAATGTAAACGCAACAAAAAGAGCTTTACGCGCGCGCGAGACAGAGTGAGAACGAGCGCCTCTCCGCCGCAGTCGCGGATGGAGAGCGACAAAATCGATGTCTCGCAAAAGCTTTGCTCTTTACTCCTGATGATGATTGGAAAAAAGATTACACGTCGGACGTCATCCCGAGAGATGGATCACCACGTCACGATAAAAAAAAAATGGAATCGAAGAGAAAAGAACGTACCCATGGCGACGGCGTGGACGACCCCGCCTCTCGAGATCGTCCTCATCAGAGGTGATTTCTTCTGCCTGAGGGTGGTGGTCGTCACCGACGTGGAAACCGGGGAGGAAAAGCGAAGTTGTTGGTGCGTGGCAAACATTAGTATTCGTGTGTTTCTTTTTTTGTGAGGCGGTGTGGACCACAAAAGAACACAGAGAGGAGCTTTTTTTTTCATGCGTGAGAGCTTTGTCAGGCAGGAACAGAGAGCGAGAAAAGCGAGAAAAGGGAGAGAGACCGTAACGTTTCGGGCGAAAAGACGTCTGTGGGTTGTGTTGTTTTTTGTTCTCTCTGACGTCTGAGTATTCGTAGTATTCTTTAAACGCATCTGTGCAAAGCCTCGAATCTAAACGCGAGCCTAGACGACGACGGTCGCGCACTCTTTTCGAGCAGTCTGCGAGCCATCTACTTCTTCTTTCTGTCTATCAAACTCTAAAACACATCATCTAATAGTAATACGCTCTGTTCGTATATCTGTCCGCTACCACGTCTCGTTTGCGCGAAGCGCGGAGTTGCTCCAAGTACTTTTGATTTTGCTTCTCGACTTTCTCTAAGGACGACGTCAACAGCGCGACGTTCGTTTCGGCGACTTTCGCGCGTTCGAGAATTTTCGCTCTTTCGAATTCGAGAAGTTCTAATCGTTTATCGCGAGTATTCGTGGCTTTCTCGCGAAGCGCGACGCGTTTTTCGCGCAAGGCGAGGTCGAGGTGCTTCGCGGAGTCTTTCTCTCGAGCGTTTTCACTCTTTCGAAGCTCTCGTCTGAGGAATAAAATCTCTTCTCTCTCGTCGCTCGTGTTGCAGTTCAGCGTAAGTTTCGTCGAAGACGAAGCGCTCGTCGGCTTCCTCTCGATCGTCCGAGCGTTGGCGTTTCTCTTCGTCTCGCTCAGCGCCTCGCGCAACTCTGCGATAATAATCTCTCTACTTTTCAGCTCCGCGTCGTACTCGGTCAACACGTCAACGCTCTCCGCATCGATTCCTTTCCGTCCTCGATTGCGTCGATCGCTTTCGCTGTTGTAGTCGTAGTCGTAGTCATTGTTTCCTTTTTGTCTTTGTTGTTGTTGTTGTTGTTCGCAGAGCATCTTAACTGTTCGTTTCAACCTTTCGATTTCAAAGTCCTTCCGTTGCTGTTCTCGCACGCGCGCGAGTTTTACCCGCTCGTTTTCCTCAAGGGTCGATACGTCCATCACGTACGACGTTTTTGCTCGCAATTGTTTGTCCTCTTTGTCGTCTTTTCCGACGAGAAAGCGATGATGTTTTTGACCAAAGTCGTCGTTTACGTCTTCGGGAGAGTCAACTCCCGCAGGAGGGGTGTCCTCCTCCTCTTCCTCCTCTTCCTCCTTCGCGCACATTTCGCGATACAACCGCATAAATTGAGCCTCTAATTCATCTCTGGTGTATTTCTTCGGGGACGACGACGTGGAGGGAGGATGCGTGTTCGTCTGGTCCGCGAGAAAACGCGTCATGGTTTGTGTGGAAAATTTCGAAATTAAAACGAAGAAGAAGAAGAAGAGACGGGAAAGGGCGAAGCGTTAAAGCAACCGACTAAATACATACGTGTGATAACAATATCTCTCCCCCTCTCTGTCTCTCCCTTCTTATATTCTTCTATGCGGAGATCTCTTTCCTCTCTGTCTCTCTTTCCGTTCGCGCGTGGTAAAGCGTTCGCGAGCGTAAAACGCTAAAACAAAGCCAAAAAAGAAGACCTCTCTCTCTCTCTCTCTCTCTCTCTCTCTCTCTGTCACAAATCCACGCCTTGACTAATCAACCACATGTTAAAGTGCGCGTATCCTACCACCATTCCTAAAAGCGCCCCGACGGCGACTTGCACCGGCGTGTGGCCGAGAGAATCTCGCAAAGGTCTGCTATCCGTCAGCGGGTGATCTCGAGGGAGCTCGACGATGAGCTGATTCAAAACCTCCGCTTGGCGGCCCGCGTGGAGACGAACGCCGGTGGCATCGTACATAACCTGTGAGGATGAGCGATTGATTTTAAAAAAGAAACGACGGAGTACTGTCAGTCACGAGAGACGAACGAAAAACAGAGCAAAGAGAGGGAGATCATCATCCGGCGCTCGGTCTCCCGAGAGAGAGATCCAACGTGGATATCCTCCACCTCCCAAGACACGGACTTCTTTTTCCGACGATATATAAACGCGCACGAAGACCACACGAGAATCACAACGAAACGCTTACCACCAGTGAAAACACCAAACACAACGCAAATATGCTCGAATCTAACGCGTCTTTCAATCCTATCGCCGTGGTCAACCCGACCACTAACGCCGTGTGCGACGAAGGCATGCCTCCACTCCCGACCAGTCGTCCCCAATCGACTTTCCCGTGCGTGTGGTAATGCGTGAACACTTTACAGATTTGCGCGATTGTGAAGGAAAGCATCGCGGCGACTAATGCCGGGGACCCGACTAACGAGGACGCGCCTTTCGCTAAGTTGCCCATTCTTCTTCTTCTTCTCAGTCGTATTACTCTCCGTTCCTCTCTGTTGTTCCTTACACTCGCTCGGTGTGTAGAAAGCGCTTTCGAGCGCTTCTGCGTCCGCTCTCGTCGGGTTTTTTATGGTTTAGGGTTTATGAAATTTATAGAAACCCTAAACTATGAAACGCTTCTTTTTTCACTCCGAATTAAAAAAAAAACACATTCACATTTGCGTTTTTGTTTTGACGAAGAAGAAGAAGAAGAAAACGACGAAAACAACGACATGGTGGTTGCGAGTACCGGGAGCGGCGGTGGTGTTCCTTCTTTTGACGCGAAGGAAAACGACGAGGAGCAAAACGAGACGAGAGATGCGGCTTTCGAGATGATGGGGAAAAAAGATGAGGAGGCATCATCTCCTTTCGATTTATCCTCGTACGACCGGTTGGAAATTGAATCGATCGAGAAGACGTTCAATATGGAGTTGAATTCTATCGACCCGAATGCGATCGAAATGGCCGTGAAACGCGCGAAAGAATTAGCGAACGTGTATTTTAAGAGCGGGGAGTACGAGAAGAGCGCGGAGCAGTACACGACGGCGATTGCGGGAGCAAGGAAGGATAAGACGTTGTGGCGTAATCGAGCGGCGGCACGGTTGCAGATCGGGGAGAGATTGGAAGCGATACACGATTCGGTGAAAGCGGTCGAGTTGGACGAGAAGGACGCCAAGTCCTGGTATCGGTTGGGTACGAGTTTGATGGCGAATCATGAGTATTTGAAAGCCGCACAAGCGTTGAACACGGCGGCGAAGTTGATGCCGGGGAGTAAAGATATCGAAGAACGTTTGGCGGCGGCGAAAGAGATGTACGAGGAGGAGAGGAAGAGGAAAGAGAAGGAGGAAAAGACGGTGAGAAGAGATTTAGCGTTGAGATTGAGAAAGGCGAGAAGGGAGGATAGAAATCAAGAGACGATTAACCAGTGGAAGCAAACGTTGGGTGGACCGGATTGGGACGTCGAGGATTACGCGTGGAGGCCGACGTTTTTACCAATCGCGCGGTCGAAGAAAATCGATTACGAGAGGTTCATGGAAGATCCGAGGAAAAGAGGCGTGGTGAATTACGCCATCGGTTTAGCCGAGTTGAGTTCACCGAAAACAGAGATTTGTAAAGGGTTGGTGGATTTCGAGAGGTTTCGCGCGTACGAAAAAGTGATTGGGAGCTGGGCGATATCCGGCGAAGAAGAAACCGCGCAAGAAAAAACAACTGCAATCGTGTTGAGCTCTGGGTGCGGCATTTTACCCGCACTCGTCGCGAACAGCGATGCGATAGAACGCGTCATCGCCATTGAACGTAACCAGTTCTTGTACAGAAACTTGAAGCAAATAGGAAAGGCGAATAAAAAGCTGTTCGAGAAGGTTTCGCTCGTGGATCAAAAGCTCGAGAGTTGCGAGAAAGTTAAAGTCGACGATGAGAAAGAAGACGAGAAAGGCAATGAACCGGAGGTGAAAGAAGTAGTTAAAAGTAGAGACAAAAGTATTGCCGATGATATGAATAGAAATAGCCCGGTCGAGTTGCCACGTCGCGCGAATAAAATCGTGACAGATTTATTCGATTTCACCGCCCTTGGATTAGGTGCGTTATCGGCGATCGATATTTGCGGCCATCGAAAGCTCGTGACGCCAGACGCGACGGTGACACCATCAAAAATCACAATTAAAGCGAGACTAATTGAGTTGCGATTAACGACGGTTTCCGGGTTCGATTTATCGGCGATGAACAACTATCGATGGAGTCCGCAGTGCGCGAAAGTGAACTTGTACGAAGAGCCGCACGAAGTGTTGTCCAAACCGTTCGAGTGTTGCGCCGTGGATTTGAACGAGCGATTACAAAGAGCTTTACGAGAGAGCCCCGAAAAAGGAAGCGACGGTACCATCGATTACGACGACGTGTGGGAATTTGAAGCGCTGGAAAACGTTGAGATTATCAAGGACGGCACGTGGAACGCCGTGGCGTTCTGGTTCGAAGGCGAACTCGATGAGGCGACGGTATTTTCGTCTCTGCCACCCAAAGTCGCCTCGACTTTCGACGACGACGACGATAATATTGAAAACACCGTGAACGGCGGCGGCAAAAGAGAAGGAATTCGTAGGAAATCCTATTGCGAGTCCTTCAACGTTGGCGTCCAGTACCTCGACGACGTTCAGGTGAAGAAAGGCGATATCACGCAAGTCGCCATCAAACGCGACTCGACGCAAATCTACTTCGAATCTTCGCCACCGCAAATGCGCGCACGTCACGCACACATCCCTTCTTGGCACTTCGACATGCTCAACGATTCTGGTCGAAACGACGCGTACGAGAAAGCGATAAAACGCGCCGTCGAGCGCAAGAAGCGCGAGAAAGGCTCTTGCGAGGTGCTCGACGCCGGGGCGGGCAGTGGGATCTTATCCATGTTTGCCGCGCGCGCGGGTGCTGACTACGTGCACGCCTGCGAACAGAACGGTCACATGTGCGACGTCGGAGAAGAAACCGTGTGCATAAACGGATATGGATTGAAAATTATGTTTCACAACAAAGACGTCCGACGTTTGTTTACGAAAGAATCCGAAGGTTTAATCAAGCACGGTTTGAAACCAGACGGGAACTGTCCAGAGATGGATAAGAAGTCAGACGTTCTCGTGTTTGAAGTTTTCGATTCAGGTTTAATCGGCGAAGGCGCCTTCCACATCGTCGGCATGGCGAGGCACCGATTGTTGAAACCAGACGCCACACTCGTCCCTCGCGCGGCGAAAATGTTCGCGGCGCCAATCGAGTACAGGTTTCAAAACTACCAAACGCTCGACGGTAAACACACTATCGATTTAACGAACGCAAACAGGTGGAGATATCGAGACGATTACGAAGGCGTCAATTTGGAGAAGCTTCCGAAAACGGCGTGGAGGGCGCTCGCGAAACCGAAACCGTTTTTCAACTTTGACTTTTACGCGTGGGAAGAAAATATGCAGCCGAAAGAAGAGCCGATGTCTTTCGAAATAACCGAAGAAGGGACGTTCAACGCCATCGCGTTTTGGTTCGACTTAGAACTGGACGAGGAAACTACGCTGACGACGAACCCGTTCGCCGAACACGGCGAGAAAGGCGCCACGTGGCAACAAGCGGTGCAATACGTCGAGGAGTTGACGTTGAAACCGGGCGACTCTTTGAAAGTCGTCGCCGCTCACGACACGTACGGCATCAGCTTTCGAGTGGACGACTCCAAGTTGGAGTTTGACAGAGGTCAACGACGCACAAAGTGTCCACTCTACGATGGCACGTGGCAAGCGCATCACATCGAGTTTAAACGCGTCACCGACTCTTTAGCGCGAACCATCACGCAGTCGCCCGTCGCCTTCAGAGAAACGTGCGAAACCGCCGTCGCGTGCGGCAGCCGCCCGGGAGATTTAAAGTTCGAAGCGTGGGCAGGCGCAGATTTCTGCACCAAGTTTATGGCTTAGTATTCGTTCGTTTTGTTTCGTGTTAATTTTAAAGGCTACTTACAATCTGTGTTATATATAATATAATATTTGCTAATGAACTCTTCTCTCTCTCTCTCATCCGTCTCGCGTCGTCGAGAGGTTTTACGCCAAGGTCATGTTGTACTTCTCCGCAAACCTCTTCGTCTCCGCATCCTTCGCCTCCGGGCTCAATTTGCTCATTCTCGCCTCTTTCCATTTCGGGATGAATAACTTCTTCGGTCCAGTCGGTGCTCTCTTATCCTTTCTCGTCGGTTCTTCGCCCGCGTTCGCCGCTAACCACTCGGCTCTCGCCTCGTCCGCTTGTTGGTACGCCAAAGACATCAAGTCTAACCCGGCGTCTTTCGCCATCTTTTCCAGACCTACTTTGTTTAAAGTTTTAATCGCTTTGGTGGAAATGCGCAAGCGAATGTATCGCTTTTGTTCCGGCCAGTATACGCGTTTGTACTGTAAGAAGCGTTGAAAGGAAGATAAAAAGAGAAGTTTCAAGAGGTGAGCTTTTGAGGTAAATTCCGGCTGAGAAAACCCGAACGAGGGTGGATAAAAAAAAGAAGAATTATGGCATCGTTGCGGAAAACAAACGCGCAACCCAACTGGCGACATAAAACGACTTCTGACGCGTACCTGTAAATTCGCCTGTTGCAATTTCTTGTTGCGAATGTGCGAAAACGACACCGTGTACCCGTTATTCGCTCGTTTCCCGGTGAGCATACATTTTCGCCCCGATTTCCCGTGCAACGCGAACGTGTTCGTGTCGATTGAAGAAGAAGTCGTCGTCGACGCTTTGACCGAGCACGACTTTCTGAACTGGTTGGATAAGTGCTTCGTTTGAGAAACGAGGGACGTTGTCGCCTGTAAGGAGGATTGGATGGACATTTTTACGTTCGCGAGAAGAGGAGTAGTCGTTGTGTTTATCGCGCGCGCGCTGTATGTGTGACGCGTAATACAAAAACCTCAAGAGCAGTCGTTTTTCCTTTTTTACATCAGACCAAAAAACGAGAGAATTCGTCCCCGTCTTTTCATCATCGTCACGAGAACAAGAACAAGAACAACAACACGCGTTCAGAGAACGAGACGAAAAGAGAGAGAGAATAAGAGCGTGATTTTAACGATTCGCCGCAGTAGTTTGCCCTTTTGCAATACGTAAATAAATACTTTTGAGAGCAGAAGAACAACCGAGAGAGAGAGACAGAGAGAGAGTGTAAAAGTAGATTTTAGGGAGATTAAAGAAAATGGATTCGCAGAAACAAGACGGGATTCAAAAGCTTTTACAGGCGGAACAAGAGGCGAACGCGATCGTGACCGCGGCGAGACAAGGTAGGTTTTCGTTCTTCTCGAACGCGTCTTTTTCAAACACTTTTCTCGCGTCGTTTGATTTTTCCCTCGACTGCTGGATGTTCCTCCAAAAAGGATAAAAACACCACTAACTTCTCTCTCTCTCTTCTTCCCTTTGAACACACAAACAAACAGAAAAAACGGCGAGGATTAAACAAGCCAAAGACGAAGCGGAAGCGGAAATTCAATCGTACAGAAACCAGCGAGAGCAACAGTACCAACACATGCTTGCGCAAGCCACGGGAGGGTCCGACGAGTTGGCGAAAGAGTTGGAAACGAAAGCGAAACGAGCCGAGGCGAATATGCGAGCGACGATAGAAAAGAACGGGGCGAACGTCACGGGGATGTTGGTGAAGCACGTGACGAGCGTGCAATTGTAAGAGGAGATTAGATAGAGAGAAACACGTTTTATATTTTATAGTACTTAAAGTTCTTTTTGGTATAAAAACTGAATGTCGTTTTCGTCTACGCGCAGTCTCTCTCGCGCGCTCGCACTACTCGCGACGCGACATTCGCTTCTCATATTCTTTTTTTCCTCGTATTTTAAAGTTAATCAATACAAAATGATTCGATTCTTCTCCTTCTTCTTCTTCTTTATTGCGACAGGGATAATAAAATATATCAACTCTTTGTCCTCCTCCTAATCACTCTCCTATAACGCCCTTCTATCTCTTTCGCTCTATACACTCACTCGACGCTAACTCCTCCTCCTATTTTTATATATTCTATTCTCACAATCACATAACTCTTCCCTCTCAAATCATTACATTAACCTCCGCTAATTTTTAATTCAACACGTTACACACACACACACACACACGCACACACACACACACACGCACACGGCTATCTCTCATTCACTTCTACAACAGATGATCATTAATTCTTCTTGTTCATTCGCTTCTTTTTCTGTACAAAATTATTTCTTTTATCGCGCAAACTGCGTCGAGGCGCCAGATGCCGTGCTCGCCCCAGAAGCTCCGCTTGCCTCGGTGATATCGTGAATACTCGAACGTCTCTTATCTTTCTTATTCATCGAATTCAAGCGAATAAAATACTTTTGCGCGTGAGAGGCAACTTGCGTGGGCGTTCGCGAAACGACAAAATTTCGAGAAATCGATCTCCAGTCGCCCTTCCCAAATTTGGCCAATCCGAGAAGAAACAAACGGTGTTCTTCTTCCGTCCACGGAATGCCTTTTCTTCTCTCTTGCTCGTGCGTGAGCTGTTGCTTGGAACCACCGGTACTGCCAGCTGTCACGTGCGTTCCCCCGGACGCGGACGATTTCGTCGCACCGCCGCCGTCGGAAGACTTCTTCTTTTGCACGCCGTTGCCGCTGCCGTTCTTCTTGTTCTTCGTCAGCTTACTCGACGGTGATCCGGGCACTTTAAACTGCACGTCGTTATTCAAACTTCCATCCGAGCTACTCGGCTCACTCGACGTGTCACCAAACTGCGCGTCTTGAAACTCTCTCCCCCACCACGGACTGGTCATATCCTCGCAACTCCCTCCGACGTGGTTGTTTGGCACTCTCGCTCGACCGCTCTCAATCGCTCGAATATCATCAACCAACTGATTATATCTCTTCCTGATCCCATCCGGCGTCTTTGTCATTTGCGAAATCTGACCCCAAATGTTAATATGATTCCCAGCTCCGATTCCATTCTGCGGCGACAAATCGTTCATCGCGTGCGCGTTGATGGACAAGGGCACCGAACTCTCGAATTGCGCCAACGAGTGCTCGAACAAGTTATCCTCGTCCGGCGTCCAGTGGTCGAAAAACTCGTTCGATTGTTGCTGGTTCTGTAAGGACGGGAGACCGTGGAGGTTGTCGAACGATGATAACCTGTGTTTTGAGTTGTTTTATGAATGATGAAACAAAAACGTAATAAGTGAGTTGTTTGTTTAAACACAAAACAAAGGCCTTCTTTTGCGAGGAGGACACACAAAGAACAAGAAGGAAAAAAATGAAAGAAGGGTGCACACCCTCCCCCCTCGAGAAAACAAGCTTTTGTCCTTTTTTTGGTTAAAAATAAATCTCTCCTTCGAAAACGAAAACAATTCTGGACCAAGCAATTTGCTTTTTTTCTTCTCTTTCGCTTCCAAGTGTCCTTCCGAGAGCGACTGATGCGCGCGCCCAGGAACCAACGAGAGAGCTTTCTTTACTGACTGGGAAGGGAAAAAATCGATTTTGTTCGTACCTGGGGAAGGTGCTCCCTTTCATCTTCGCCGTCGCCATGATTATATATATATTTGGACGGTATAAATGTTACGCTGTGTGTTTGTGTGACTGAGAAGGTACGCGTGAGTTCGCAGAACGAGGAGAGAAGCGCGCGCAAAGCGCGCAAATGTGAGAGAGACGGACACAAATTAAGGGAAGGAAACAAACCTCCTCTCCCCCCTTAAAACTCGCCCAAAACAAACAACTCTCTTGGATTTTTGCATCGACTCGAAAATAACGCGCGTAAAAAATGGCGCGCTAGGCCATCTCGCGATTGGTCGATGTCAAATCGCATCGCATAGAAACATCGATACCATTTTTCTAAACCGAACGATTCATTCCGCGTTTGAGTTCGAGTCGATTTTCGTCCCTCGCGCGCGGGGCGCGATTACCAAAAACAAACGGGACGCAAGAACATCGTTGTGAGTCACATTCCCGTAAAAAACAAAATCCAAAATCCATTCGTATTTACCTTTCTTCTTCTTCTTCTCTGGTGTCGCGAACGTGTTCGCGCGCGATGAACGACACTTTCGAGAACGAGCGGTAGTTTACTCTTCGCGTTTCCTATCGTAAAATTAAAACGATAGCGAATTACGACGACGACTCCCGACAACAACCAACAAACGCGGTTATTCTATATATTGGCGGCAAAACACACGTGAAGTGCGTTTCATAAAGTGCAGAGTTTTTTTCGAGGAGAACTCGTTTCCCCTCTTTCGCGCTTTCTTGGCTCAGAATGCACGAGAGAGGCGAAATCTCTCTTTTCGTTCCACGTGTGAGATTCTTCTCATCATCAGGGCAGAAAATTTTCTTTTTTTGCCCTCGCGAGGAGAAAACCTGTTTTTTTTTGGGAGAGTTTAGGGTTTATGTTGTCGAGCGATTTCTGTTCTTTTGTGGAGAGAGAGTCGTGAGAGCTTGAGAGAGAAATACGCCGTCAACATGAACGAAGAAGAAGAAGAAGAAGAAGAAGAAGAAGAGTTCATCGAGGATTTGGAAGACCTCGGAGGAGGAGGAGGAGGAAAAGGAAAAGGAGGAAATGTCGTCGGCAAGATAACGCGAGAGTTACCGAACCAACCCAAAAACGGGTTTGTTTTCGGTGGCCATCATCATCGGAACAACACGAGTAACAACGAGGACAACGACAAAGAGAATCATCACTCTGTCCCGGGCACGCAAAGGATACACGTGAAAACGTTCGGGTGCGCGCACAATCACTCGGACTCTGAATTCATGTCCGGACAGTTGCAAGCGTACGGTTATAAATTAACCGACGATCCGAGCGAGGCGAACTTATGGGTGGTGAACACGTGCACGGTGAAAAACCCGAGCCAAGCGGCGATGAATACCGTTCTCGCGAGAGCGAAAACGAACGAGGTGCCCGTGGTGGTGTGCGGATGCGTGCCTCAAGGCGACCAAAAGGCGAAAGAGTTAGCGGAGGTTTCGTTGTTAGGTGTCTCGCAAATCGATCGAATCGTCGAAGCGGTGGAACGCACGCTAAGAGGAGAAAGAGTTTTAATGTTGGAGAAGAAAAGCTTACCGAAGTTGGACTTGCCGAAAGTTCGAAGGAACGAACGCGTGGAGATTATTCCGCTGAGCACGGGATGTTTAGGACAGTGCACGTATTGTAAGACGAAACACGCGCGAGGCGAACTCGGGAGTTACGAGATCGAGGCGATCATAGGAAGAGCGAAATTGGCGATCGAGGAAGGGGTGACGGAAATCTGGTTATCGAGCGAAGATACCGGAGCGTACGGATTAGATATAGGCTCGAACGTCGCGGAGTTGTTTAAAGCGTTGGTCGACGTGTTACCCGCGGATCAATCGGTGATGTTAAGATTAGGAATGACGAATCCGCCGTATATTTTAGCGCACTTACCGGCCATCGCGGAAGCTATGCGACATCCGTCGGTATTCAGTTGGATTCATATTCCGGTACAAAGCGGAAGCTCGAAAGTTTTGGACGATATGAAGAGAGAATACACGAGAGAAGAGTTTGAACAGGTGTGCGATTATTTATTAGAACATGTTCCGGATATTACCATCGCGACGGATATTATATGCGGATTTCCGGGCGAAACCGAATCCGAGTGGCGAGAGACGATGAGTTTGATTGAAAAGTACAAGTTTCCAGAGGTACACATCAGTCAGTTTTACGCGCGGCCAAACACGCCGGCGTTTCGAATGAAACGAGTAAATACGCTCACCGTAAAAAATCGCTCGAGAGAATTAACAAAACTCACCGAATCGTATTTCCCGTGGACAAAACTGGAAGGACAGAAAATGAAGGTGTGGATCACTGACATCGCCGCCGACGGCGTCTCGTTGGTCGGACACACGAAGAGTTACTCGCAAATTTTATTACCGGGAGGAGAAGAAAACGTGGAAAAGTACATGGGCACAAGCGCGCACGTCAAAGTTCTATCGTCCAGTCGATGGAGTTGTAAAGCGGAAATCATAGAAAACGAAAGCGAAGCCGCCGCGGGTATTCAATCCTCGACGAGTTTGCATAAAAAAATAGCCTTAGTCGAAAGCGCCGGCGATACGTCGAATTTGAACAAAAAATACGGCAAGAAGACGCGTCCGAAAAAGAACAACAACAACAACAAGGGTGACATATTAGCAGATGTCACCGAAGACTACGACGACGCGTACGCGTTGCGCGTACAAAGAATAGACAAAGTTTCGAGGTACGCGGAAATCGCGTTTGGAACGACCTTGTGCGTGGCGAGTCTCGGGATTCTGTATTCAAAGTTAGTCGCCCCGCGCGCATAAAATTGATAAACAGAACTAATTAACGCTACTATAGTACAACATTTAGCTACTACTAAAAACTACGCCTACGCTAACCTTTGAACCCAACGCCAACCATATAAATTTCTCGACTGCCTTTCCTCACCGCGTCTGGTCGAAACAGACTCGCGCTCGCAAACGCTTTCTTCGCTTCCATCTTCAACGCCCTCGTCTCTTCGCTTTCAAAGATTTTACACACGAAATGCGCATCCTTCGCGAGCAAATCTTTCGTGGCTAACTCAAACGCGCGCACGGCTAACTCGTGCGACGCACTCGCATCGTTTTGACCGGTCGTTTTGGCCATCATATCCGATGTCAGCAAATTCACATTTTTATCCAACTGTAAAGAATTCATCAACTCATCGCTCTCAAACACGTCGCACTGAAACGTTCGCGTTCGATGTACGTCCACGTACTTCAAACTCTCCAACGATTCGATTTCGTTTAAATCAAACCCGTATATTTCCGCCTTCTTTATTTTCCGGGACAACACTTGCAGCCACGAACCTGGATGACAACCCAAGTCTACGCACTTTACGACTTTTCCTTTCTGCAAAGAAGACAACACTTTCGGGAACTTTAAAAGCAGTTGCTCGAGCTTCACGGCGGCTCGAGAACAGTACTGCGATCGCTTCGCTTCTCTGGAGGCAAAGTCAAGGACAGCCATGCGCGGGTTTTTCGCCATTAAGATACGACGATGATGTGACGCGAGTAGTGAAATAATTAATAGAAGATGTAAAAGATGTAAACAATACGTGGCTGTGTGGCTATATATACGAAGTTTTAAGTACTTTTTACTTCGCCCTTTCCTTGTACTCTCCACCGTTGGCGGTGTTCACGACGACTCTATCGCCGATGTTCACGAACAAAGGCACGGTCACCGTCAAGCCCGTTTCCAACGTCGCGGGTTTATCTCCTCCGGAAGCCGTGTTCCCTTTCAACCCGGGATCGGTCATCGTCACTTCCAACGTCACTTTCTCCGGCGGTTCCACACCGATTACTTTCCCGTCCCACTGCAACACCGAGCACGTCATGCCTTCGGTGATGAACTTCTCAAAATCTCCCGACGGGCATCGGCACTCCTCGAACGTGTCCATGTCCATGAACACGTATTGGTCTTCGTCTTTGTACGTGTATTGCATCTGGAGGTTGGTGATGTCCGGAACCTCAAACGTGGTGCCGTTTCTGAACGTCTCTTCTTTGGTGTTGCCGTTTAAGTAGTTGCGGACTTTCGTGCGGCAGAAAGAGGCGCCTCGACCCGGGTGGACGTGTTGGAACTCTGTCGCGCGAGGAGGAGGAGGAACATTTTTTTGTCAGATAAAGTTTCCCTCGTGGATAAAGAGAGAATGACGACAGGCTTTTTGCCGGCGCGCTTTAACGAAAAAAAGCGAAACAACAAACGTACCGACAACTTTGAACGGCTGCCCGTTCAGCATGATGCTCAACCCGTTTTTGATGTCCGCGGTGGTGGCAGTGCCCGCGCGAACCTGTTTTATGTGTGATGTGATTTGGGGAAAGAGAGGAGAGAGAGATTAGTAAATTCAACGACGCGCAGGAGGAACAAAAGTCGACATTTCCGCCGCGGAAAGAAAAGCGCGCACCTGAAGGACACCTCGAGGGAGAGTAGCGGACGATGCTTTTTTGCGAGAGAGCGTGAGTTTCTGGTGGTGAACGATTTGGGAAGTCGACGCCTGTAACGATGATGAGGAGGAGAACATGTTTCTAATTGTGTGTAGAGTGTGCGTGCACTTTTCTGCTGCTTTTCACAATAAAATACTAGTACTACACAGTCTCCAACTTTGACGACGACTTTTCCGCCAAAGTCTTCTTCTTCCCCAAAACGTCGTCGTGTTCTTTTTCGTCGAAGTTGGTGGTACCACTGAGTTTTACGATTGCTTTACCGTCGATGATTTGCCGAGCCGGAGTGATGCTCTTTTTTTTATCTTCCGTTCTTTCCGCTTCTTCGTCCTCCTTCGTTTTTGCGGGTTTCAAGAACGCGCGTTCGCTGACGATGGCGACGCCGCTGTCGACCTCGCCGTCGACGTCCTCGAACGAGGCGCGTCGATACTGCCCACGCGGAGAGTCGGTGGTTGCAGGTGACGGGTGTAATGTCGGCGTTTGCATCGCAGAAGGGTGGAAAGGAACTCGCGGAGGAGTTTGGGCGACGTGACTTTCGCCTCGCGGAGAAGTCGTCACGATTGGCTGCATGGCAGATAATCTTCCTTGCGAATTTTGCGTCGTGGACGAGTAAAAGCCGTAGTAAGACGTCGCTTGTATCGACGTGTTTTCCGTGTCGTCTTTCATCGCGATGCGTTTGGTTTCTTGCCACTTGCGTATGACTTCGGCGGCTTTAAATCGCGCGCGTCGTATTAAATCGTCCGTGCGCTTGTCGGTTAAACCGGTGTGAAAGGTGAACGGAGGCACTCCCGGTGGACGCAAGTAAACGTCAATCTCGCACGCTTTTGCAGCTTCTGCAACTTCGCGTCGCGAGGTGGCCCGGAGTAACGCGCCGAGAAGAGTCGCGTAGTTCGGCGCGGCGTTTGTAGTCGCAGTCGAGACAGATCTTTTCTTATTCTTCTTATTCTTCTTTGTTGATTTTCCTCCTTTCCTTCGCGCGGGGGTCGAACCTCCTCTCGTGTTGCCTCCATCAACATCCGAGGAAGAGGAATCTGATTCTGATTCCGACGAAGACGTCGAATACGCGTTGAACGATTCCGAAGAGGATTTGTTCCCTCGCTTACCACTCTTGATCGACTGCCAAAGCTTTTCTGCCTGCGCGAACGGGCTCACGCGTTCCCAGAGTAAACGCCATCCGCCTAGTCCACCATCTCTTGCCGTCAACGATCTGAACGCGGCGTAGTGTTCATCTTCCACGTCAACAACAATCGTCGACTCCACGCGCGATAATTTACGCAACACGTCCACCGGGACCGGATTTAAGTACGCGCCGTCGACGAGCAAATCTCCGGTAATCTCATCCGCAATAGGCGGTAAGAAACCGAGCACGGACATCGACGCTCGGGCGTACCGCCACACCGTCCCGGATGTGCACGAGACCAACTTACCGGTGGTTAAATTTGTCGCGCAACAGAAGAACGGAATCCATAAGTCTTCAATTTCAATCTTTTCGCCGAACATATCTCTGATGGATTTGTCGATAGTTTCGCCGGTTAAGATGGAGAGGAACGGAGGCGTTAAATCGGTTAGAAGTCGTCGAGGAGAGGCAATCAAAGATGCAAGTTTTCGAACTCGCGCGCTCACGACGGTTGAATTTGCCGTTCGAGCGTAAAGTGCAGCAGTTAACGTGCCTTGCGACGCGCCACCGATGGCATCGACTGGTACGCCTTCATCCTCGAGAGCTTTCAACGCGCCCAAGTGCGCTAATCCGTGACCACCGCCACCGGCCAAGACAACGCCAACGCCACAACCAGCGATATGTCTTGCGATTCGATCGACGTCTGCATCCGAGTAGGAACTCAACCGGCAGTGATGGTGTCGGCGCAAACCTGGTCTGTTGGCGTAAAATCTACGCGTATTTTTCGGCGATTCGCCTTTCGCGTGTAATAAGACCAACTCGATTTGCGCTAAAATCGCGGTATTTTTATTATCAATCTCGACAAAATTCTCGTCGCTCTTTTGCTTCATCGCGTCGCTGCTGTAGCTGTGCTGGCGTCGGTGGTGTTTCTTTTTCTTACTGGTAATTTTATGGTAATTTAAAAAATCCTCCTCGGAGGCTGACGGTACCGGAACGATTCGCTTTTTACGACGTTTCCAAAGTAACCTGGCCTCAGCTGGGGATGGATCGACGCCGTTACCGATGAATACATTTCCAGTATTGGTATTGTATTCGTTATTACCGCTCATACCAGTTGACTGCGATTGCATCTCAAGCATGGAAGAGGAAGGCGCGAACGACGCCGCCGCGCCGCCTTCGGCGACAACCAACACTAAATCGGCTTGAGATACGCACACTCTCGACCACCCACTCGACGACGACGATCGATTACTCGCGTTCTGCCCACTTCTATCGCCAACGAACAAAACAAATCGGTGTTCTTCTTCGATTCTTGTCATCCAGCTCGTTAACTTGGACCGATAAAATGCCGTCTCTACGCGACGAAAGCCTTCCGGCACAACCTCTTCCGCGGCTTTTTCGTCCAAAATGAACGCGGACCCTTTGCCTAACCTCTCCAACGCGTTTCTCAACTTTGCGGCAAATTTCGGTAACTTTGTCGTTTGCACGGCGTCTGTCGCGGGAACGATGGCGATGGTCACGATTTCCGGACGATATCGTTCGCCGGTTTTCAAATCGCGCTGGTTGATTTCCAACTTTCGAGCGACGTGTTCTAACAATCTTCCGGCGACTTCGGGATATTTGGCCGATATAATTTGCACGCTCGCCCGAGACATTCGCACTAATTCGCAATCGCGAGTGCATACGGCCGTAGATGTGTGCGCAGTTTGCGACAACATCGCCGCGTCTCCGATAGTTTCGCCTCGACTTCGGTACCGCATGGCGCCTAACGCGACGTTGTAAATAGACACGCGACCGGAGATGACAAGGTACATAGACGTCGCGTCTACGCCCGATCGAAACGCTTGGTCACCGGCAGAAAGCCACTGGCGATTTAAGCCAGCCGCGATGAAAGCGCGAATGGCCCTGTTTAGAGAACACGAGGCCGCTAATTGTAACGCAATGAACGCATCTGGCGCGTGAACGCACAACGTGTGTAATACCGTCGGCGTGATCAACAAAATCTCACAATCCGTGCAACAACGAACGGTTTCGTCAAACTTAGCACCGGTTATTGCGTGCGCCGCGCCAACCAAACGAGGTGCTTTCAATTCCGGACCGATGACGCCGTCGCCTTCGGGCCATGGCACCGCGTCGCGTCGCATCGTCCCGGATAAAAGAATGAAATACGCGTTCGTTTGACTATCGCGTTGGGTGATGAACACCTCGTTCGCCAAGAGTGTTTTTCTACCGCCCGCGTATTTTTCTAATTCTTCCTGGTAATTCACTAACAGTTTGTTCGTTGGATTGGCGTCTTCGGGCGTTTCCGTCGTGTTAATTGATTTCGCACCGTCGTCCAACGAATTAGAAGACTCCGAAACGGTCGACGGGAACGACCCTCCGTTCTCAACATCATCTGAGCTTTGTTCAAAAAACTTCTCGTGTGAAGTCTGCGCGCGCATCATCGGTGGCTTCGGTTTCAACACCAAACAATCCTCTGCTCCGGGACTTAAATACTCCGCGTCGCCTTCGTCTCTTGGCAATTCGAGAAAATCTCTCAAAGTAAATCTCGCGACTCGCCACAATCGAGCGATGGCTTGTTCTAAATAAACCTGAATCGTTCTCGGGTGCTTTCTAATGAACGCGAACAAAACGTCTTGACGAATGCGAACTAGTTTCGCTCCGTTCTTCATCGCCACGCACGAGACGGACCGCCTCGCGGAATCTAAAACGTCCACGTCACCGACAGATTCGCCTTTATTCAAGATGTTCGTCAAATGCGCCGGACCTATGCTAAATGATTTTGGAGGAAGCGGAGAGGCAGCGCGAATGCCGCCCATCGGTGGTGTCTGTGAACGCTCTTTATCCAAAGACGTTCTCGAATGCGACGTCGAGCTGTTTGCTCGACTCATTCGACTGGCTTGTTGATTCCTCCCCATATTCGGCAACCCAGGTGATCCGGCTCTATCGAACGAACGCCGGATATCTTTCACCGAATGATGATGATGATGACTGCTCGACTTGGACGAAGATTTCACCAGCGACGATGCGCTTCCGTCGCCACCGCCGCTGCCGCCACTGCGCGTGTTCGTTGATTGCACGTACACCCCGAGTTGACCTTCAACGACGACATAAATTCCGTCCCGGCTTTCATCGCCTTGCCGAAAGAGCACCTGGTTCGCGCCAATCTCAATCTCTTCGCTCATTCCAAACAGTTCCCTCGACTCTTCGAGCTCTAAACACGCGAAAAACTTCGTCGAGGCGAAAAAGTTTGGATCGGTCGTGTGCGATAAATACTCCCCCGGACCACTCCGACTCTCCCCTCGATCGCCTTCCGATCCCGCTCTTCGATACTCGAACAAACTCGTCTGCGAAGCGTCCGAACTCTCAAAGTGACTGCCGCTCTCTTTCCCTTCTTTCTTCCACTCCTCTTTAATCCTATCCATGGTCGCGCCTCGTTTCACCGCTCTCGGCGTCCCAACCGGCGTTTCGAAGTTTTCGTCCTCGCTGTTGCTTCGAGATGATGCCTTTTTCGTATTATTAGTATTCGCTAACCGCGGTGTCGTCGCTGCTAACCGTTTCGGCGTTTTCGTCTCCCCGCCGCCGAGAGCGTCTTCTCTCGCCAACGCGAAAGACGACTCGTCGTCCTCGGCGGAGGAGTACTCCGAGGAAGAGGACGAACCGTCGTCGGAAGAAAACGAGGAAAACGAAGAATTTTCCGACGACGACTGGTTGCTCTCCTCCTCCTCCGTCTCCTCGTCCACGTTCGTCTTTCTTTTCCTTCGCCTTCTCCGCCTTCTTCTTTGACGTCTTTTCATCCGAGTCAGCTTTTCCTCTGTCTCTCCGTTCGCCAATTCCTTCTTCGCTTCTTCTTCTTCTTCTTGAAGATGGTACTCGATCCAGTATTTCAAAAACGCCGAGCGGGAGAGTAACCCAATCGCGGCGATTGCGAGCGTGACTCTCGTCGCGCGTCTCGTCGTCGTCGACAGTAATGGTCTCATCGTAATCAGATTCGTTTCTCAATCAATCCGCTTCGTAACGACCTCTTCTGTTTCTGCGCTCTCTGTTTCTTTTCTTCTCCGTTCCTTCGTAAAGTCTCTTTTGGGAAGAGAGAAAAAGCAAACGCTCTTTAATTCTACCTTCGAGGAAACGCTTCTTCTTCCTTTAACGAGTGCGGCGCGCAAAGTGTTGTATTCAACGAGCAAGAGAGGAGGCACATTTGTGCCGCCACTTTTCCTCATTTTTCCCTCGAGAAACATTTAACGCTCGTCT
>Ga0255765_1001663_pt1 | contig 26991 bp, 22 predicted proteins | sample 041ome_8_FD_179965 | JGI IMG/M metagenome (GOLD analysis project Ga0255765, IMG submission 179965) | Coastal salt marsh microbial communities from the Groves Creek Marsh, Skidaway Island, Georgia - 041407BS metaG (version 2) | ecosystem: Environmental > Aquatic > Marine > Intertidal zone > Salt...
CATTGATTTGTACGTGGACGAGGGCGAATTTGTGACCATTATCGGGCCCAACGGATGTGGAAAATCAACCTTCATCAAGACGCTATTTGGTATTGCGACCTATTATGGGGGCGAAGCCACCTACCGAGGGGAACCCATTGAAAAAATGCGAACCGACCAGTTGGTTCGCAAAGGTATTGCCTATGTCCCTCAAGTCAACAACGTCTTTCCTTCCCTTTCTGTTGAGGAAAACCTCCAGATGGGCGGCAATGCGCTCCCATCTGCTGTCCTCAAGGAACGAATTGAACGTGCTTTGACGATGTTTCCCGACCTTCGTTCCAGAGAACACGACTTGGCGGCATCCCTTTCCGGAGGCGAACGTCAGATGCTGGCCATCTCCCGTGCCCTGATTTCCGACCCCTCATTCCTTTTGCTGGACGAGCCAACAGCAGCGCTTTCGCCTTTGTACCAACAACAAATCATTGAGCGAATTGACAACTTGCGGAAAGAAGGCATCACCGTCCTTATCGTCGAACAAAACGCTCGTTTGAGCCTCGCCCGCTCCGACCGCGGCTATATTTTTGCCAACGGCAAAGTCGTCCACACGGGCGACGCAGAATTTATCCTTAACGACCCGGAAATTGGTGAATATTTCCTTGGAAACCACGATGACAACTAAGGGCGCCGTTTTTTTCTTTTGGAACCTTTCATCCGAAAGGATATAATCCGGTGTGTGCGGGCATGCTTCATGAAAGGAATCGTTTTTCGAGAATTCATAGACATGGTTGAAGCATCCTTTGGCGACGAGATGGTTGACACCATCATTTCCTCGTGCGACCTTGAGAGTGGAGGCGCCTACTCGGCCGTCGGCACCTACGACCACACAGAATTGGTGCAGATGGTCGTGGCCTTGTCCGGCCAAACCGGCGTTGAAGTTCCCACGTTGGTGGAAGCCTTTGGAACCTACCTTTTTGGACGATTCTTGGACCTGTTTCCGGTGTTTTTCAACCATTCCACATCTTTTGAGTTCCTGAACTCCATCCATGATGTCGTCCATGTTGAAGTGCTCAAACTCTATCCAGACGCAGGGCTTCCCAGCTTCAACAGTTCGATTTCTGATGACAAGAAAACCCTCCATTTCGAGTACCACTCCTCTCGCCATTTTGCCGACCTGGCGGTTGGCTTGATGAAGGGTGCCTTTGCTCATTGGAACGAAGAGGTTGACATCGCCATCGAAGACCGCACATCGGGCGACGAGCAAGTCGTGATGTTTACTTGCACGCTGAATGAGTGACGGTGGCCTGAGTGGACATTTTTGAACTCGCCAAGCAGGTCGAGAAAAACAAAGCCGCTGCAAATGAAGAACCAACGGCCGTCATTGCTCGGCTTGAACGGAAACTTGAGCGGGAGAAAAAAGCCCGCCTCACGGCTGAGCGGACCATCGAGGAGAGTTCACGACGCCTCTACCTCGCCAATCAATCGCTTGACGCAACGAACAATCAACTCGAATCGACCGTCCTCGAATTGAACGATACGATGTCAAAACTCACCTCTGCAGAGGTCAAACGCCAAGCGACAACAGCAACATTGGTGGTGGCGTTGGTGTTGTTCATCATCAGCGAGTTTGCGATCGAACCCGAACTGGAAAAGTCCATTGAGAACACCTTGCTTCTCCAAATTGCAAAAATCGGTATCTTTTCCTTGTTGATTCCGTTCGAAATCATTGCTTCCCGCGTCATCGAGAGCGGGTTAACCGAATCGGGGGACGTCAATCGGATGATGTACCGGAAACTCCTAGAATCTGCGTATGATGATGGCATCATCACCGATATGGAACGCAGCATCTTGAGCTCAAGTGCTGCGCAGTACGGTCTTTCGCCTCAAGTGGCGGCAGAACTTGAATACGAAGTCAAGCGCGCTTTGGGAATTGAGACCGTGGAACAAGACCTTTTGAATGCAGATGAGGAGCAATAACCATGGGTTCAAGTGTTCTCTCCAATCAACCAATGGGCTTCGTCAGGACGACACTCGATCCCTTCTTGTTTTGCGTTCATCACCTGGATTTGTACCCTGAAGGCAACGAGTTGATGGCCCCCGGTGAACCGCTTGTGGGTCGCCACATCGGTTCGGATTTTGACGAGGGAAACGAATGGAAGATGTACCATGGACGAACCGTACCGGGCTTTCCGGCCCATCCTCACCGGGGTTTTGAAACGGTGACCGTGGTTTTGGACGGCCTCGTTGACCACTTTGATTCTGGTGGTGCAAGCGGGCGTTACGGCCACGGTGATGTCCAGTGGATGACCGCCGGTTCCGGTCTCATGCATTCCGAAATGTTCCCTCTGGTCAACGCCGACAAACCCAATCGTTTGGACCTCTTTCAAATTTGGATTAACCTTCCCTCGAAGGACAAAATGACCGAGCCCGGATACGAAATGATTTGGGCAGAGGATGTACCCCACCTTCACCTCGACGGAGGCGATGTTCGCGTTGTCAGCGGTCGATGGGGTGACACGGTTGCGCCCGCTGCTCCGGCCGCATCGTGGGCCAACGACCCCGAACACGAGGTGGGGTTGTTCATCATCAGCATCAAGTCCGGTTCTTCGGTTGAACTTCCAACCGCATCAAAGGGCGTGAACCGCATGATGTACCATATTGACGGTGGCGTTGCGGACGTTGAAGGGCACCGGCTCCAACCACGGTACGGGATGGAACTGCTGGCTTCTGAAACGACGGTGGTGCATGCAGGGGAAGAGGATGTGCGCGTGTTGGTGCTCCAAGGGAAGCCCATTGGAGAGCCGGTGGTGCAACACGGGCCCTTCGTGATGAACACACGAGAGGAGATTTACCAAGCCTTTTCTGATTTCCAACGAACCGAGTTTGGAGGTTGGCCTTGGGGCCCGAGCGATGCGGTTCACCCTCGCGAGGAAGGAAGGTTTGCTCAGATGGCTGATGGGCAACGGCTTGAGCCGACGTCGAATTGAGCTCCGTGTTTCCGCTCCCTTCACACCTTTATGGGTAGTCAAGACCGTGTCAGTCTATGGTCGCCCAAAAAATTCCAATCGACTCCCTTAAACTTGAACACCACGAGCCCCAAAGAGCGGCTGCGGTGAAAAGGGCGCTGTCGTGGTGCAATCTTTTGTTGGAAGGCACATCGTGGACATCGGAAGTTGATGGAGGTATTTTTTCTCTTCATCGAACAATCAACGGACAGCGGGTGGAGGTTCTTCCCCTTGAGGCTGCGAGAATGGACCTTGGATACGAGACGGACTTTACCCAAGGCCACCTCCCCGTTTACTTGAACGGCGTTGATGCGTGTGTACGGGCTCGCCGTCCTCGGCCCCGCCCGCTTCACACCGATATGGTGGCGAGTCTTCTCTTGCTGCTCGGGAATGACGTGTTTTCACCGCTTGCCGTTCCAAGAACCCTTCATTCAATCCTCACCGATGAACAGCGTGCCGCCATACCTGCGAATGCTCCGAGGCAACGGTTTGAACCCGGACAACCGTCAACATCAGGGCGGGAGTACCTTCCCGAGGAGGAGGTAAGCGCGCTGATCGAACGCAGTCCAGAAGTGATCTTTGAGGTCCAATTCGAAAAAAGAGACGGAACGTTGCGAAACATGAGCGCAAGGTGGGTGGTCGTTGAAGACCCGGAACACGACGAAACAGAACCTTCGCAGGACGTCGGTGTCTTTGCCTACAACCCAACCGATTACCATCTTCTCCCGGTGTTTGATGTCGTGAACGGCGTTTATCGGATGGTGGCCATTGACCGTGTCACCGGCATCACCGCCGACGGTGAAACCCACCGGACCGCATCGTTCGAAGGCGTTTGAGCTGTGCTTGGAAAACTCTGATGAGGGGCGCAACCCTGGAATGCGATGTTCTGTTCTCCAATTCAAGGTTTAAGGCAAAGGGACATTCAGCGATGTTGATTGCTTCGGGTTTTCCGACGGAAGAATATTCAAAAAGCGTTTTGAGATATAAATTCCATGGCGGATGGAGAACAGCCACCGTCTCCGTTTTGGAGTGCCGGTGGGGAAGACAACCCGAAGTTGCCCGACGAGCAGGAGGGAGAGCGATACAGTTCACCCTCACCAGACGATTCGAATGCGGGCCAAATGGTAACGCAATCGGATTTGAAAGAACCCAGGACATTTTATGGGGCTGTCAAAGAAGTAAAGAAAATAACTAATTCGTTGATGCTCATTGGATTGGTGGTCATGATCATCTCGTTTGTATTTTTGCTGTTGGATTATGGATTTGGTGGGATTGAAGAATCTTCCATTTCCATTTCGTTGGCCCTTGGTGGAGTTGCTATTGCGGCCCTTCCATTTTTTTTCTACCTTTTCCTGGCGGTCTTGGAGATCGGATTGAAACCGAGTCTTGAAGAAAAAGGAGCCGATATGGAATTGCTCATGAAGTCGATCGAGATGAATCCAACATTGGATGGCAGATTTGTCAAAGAAAGAAGGATGAAAGAAAACGTGAAAGCAGGAATCGGGGGAAGTATCATGATCTTCCTTATTGTGGTTGGGAGCGTAATGAGTTCAAATCTCGGTGGTTCGTTGATGGACAAGGCGTTGTTTTCTGTACAATGTGGAGCAGTCGTTGGAGTCATCACGTTTCTCATTTTATCATACAGTCACTTTCTTGGTCTTGATCCAGAGTCAGCCAATCCAACGGATATAAGTTATTGGTCATTTTATTATTTACCTCTTGTCGACAAACAAACCAACAAGGTTATCGCCGGAGAAGGTGAATATCACGAATTGTATTGGGAAGCAATGCAGAGTCAAGAAAAGCGTTAGTTGATGTGCACCAATTCAATCTGACCAATTCGTACGCGTTGAGAAGGTTATCCGAAACCCGTAACTACAGCGAAAAGGCGTTTATTGGGCGTCATCCGGTCTGTATTCTCTCCCTTGCGCTCGCATGGACAGCGTCAAACGACATTATGCTCGACCGGTTCATTGGCGGACAGAAGGCCTGTAAAACATCCAAAAAAGCCCCAAAACCACGATAGGAATCGGAAATAACGTCAGTTGGATGCTCGTACCGGGATTTGAACCCGGGTCGAAGGAATGAGAGTCCTTCATGATGGGCCACTACACTATACGAGCGTGGGTATTCCTCGCCATCTTGCCTTCCTATTTAGCCATCACGCCAAAGCCACTGGATTGGATGACGGCAGTCTCACTTCACTTTAAGTTAAAATGAAAAGTGAAAAACGGCGGTCAGCGCCACGGTTCAGGCTTCAGTTGTTAAGGAGGACTCTTTCGTTCCTTGATATACCACCGCCATGGAATGGGAGAGCATGAACCCAGAATCACACCTCATAAGTTTGAGTTTTAGCGACCTCCGCTCAACGAGTTCACGTTCTCAGCCCGTGTCTTGGAACAAAAAGAGCCGAACTGCACTGACCCACGCGAGCGGCCGTTTGCCCGCTTCAGGCCACAACCTCGGTTGGCAGCCGTTTGCAGGCCCCGGGTCCCTCCCAGAACCCAAAGCCATCAGCGTCACCCTCCGTTCCTTGCAACGCCGCGTTCGAGGTGAGGCTTGAATGAGCCGTACACAACGCCTCCGTTTGGAGATCTTGACTTTCCTTGAACAAGTCGGTGAAGCCAACACGACGACGATATTGGATCATGTTAACCGTCGTTTCCGTTGGGGAGCCACGATGAACCAACTCGGCAATGTCTTGGCTCGTGACCGACGTTTTGTCAAAGTCGGGTTCGATGAAGGGACGGATGTTGGTGGATTTCGCATGCGGGTCTGCATTTGGTCGATGGCGTCTGCTTGAGGCCAAGCAATCAAAAATCATCAGCCCAACCGGCATCCATGGCTGGGGCTTGGAGCGCATACATCTCCTTGATGCGTCCGAAAAATTTGGCCCTTGCTGCGGCCACTGTTCCCCTCGGCGCTTACTTTGCGACGCTTGATGATGGAACGGGTTTTCCGGTGATCGCAGTTGCTCTTCACGTGCTCGCTGTGGTCTTTTTCACTGGCGCAGGGAACGCCATGAACGATATCAAGGACGCGAGCATCGACGCAACGGCCCATCCACATCGTCCGCTCCCGTCAGGGCAACTCTCCATTGAACAGGCAAAACGGTTTACCGGCGTTCTCTGGGCGTTGAGTCTCGCTTCGCATGTTGGAGGGCTGCTCACCGTTGAATCCGTATCCGAGGTGGTCGCCCCTACGGTCTCCATCTACCTTCTTGCCATCGTTTTGATGGTGACTTATGACCACGGACCCGCCACCAAAAATCGAGGTTTGGCAGGTAATGTGGTCATCTCGGTCTTGGTCGGTGCTGTCGTCCTTTACGGGGCGGCCGGGGTAGGAGGCATCGCCATGCCGTTGGTTTGGTGGGTATTTGGTGTGGTCTTCCTCACGAACCTCTCGAGAGAACTCGTCAAAGACTGCATGGACATGGAGGCCGATGAAGGAAGCAGAACCACCTTGCCCATGACGATGGGGAAGGAACGAGTTCGCATGCTCGCATACGTCTTGCTCATGGGGGCGCTCGTCTGTTTGTACATTCCGTTTTGGCGTGGTCCGTTTGAGTTTGGCCAACTCGTGGTGCAAACACCGGCTATTCTCTTGCTCATCACCTTGAACGGTCCTCTTTACAAAGGTCAAGACCAACTCGTAGCAGGCCGAATTCGATTGGCCATGCTCGCTGGCCTGTTGAGTTTCGTTGCCGTTGCGCAAATGTGATCAAATCAAGCCCATGAAATCCTTCATGGCCATCCAAGCTCCGTTGTTCACCAAGAAGGCGAGCAACGACATCTGAGCCCACATCCGATTTTCCGCTTGGTCAAAAACGATGCTTTGCTCGTGGTCCATGACCCAGTCCGTGACTTCATCCCCACGGTGAGCGGGCAGACAATGCATGAACGACCATGCGTCATCCATGTGGCTGACCATCTCTTCGTTGACCTGATAGCCGTTGAACGCATTGACTTTGTCCGTGAGATGTTCTTCGCCCATTGAGAGAAAGACATCCGTGTAGACGACATGGGCGTCCTTCACCGCTTCGAGTGGATCTGTGGTTCGAACGACGCTGCTTCCGTTGGCCTTTGCGAAGGCCTCGGTTCGCTTCACGACGTCATCTGCCGGCTCGTAACCTTCGGGGACCGCATACCGGATATCGATGCCGAGCATGGCGCAAGCCAACATCAAATCGTGCAGCACGTTGTTGCCATCACCCACCCAGGCAACGGTGAGGTCGTCCGTATCGCCGTGGTGTTCCATAACGGTCATGAGGTCGGCGGCGGCCTGACACGGATGATGCTTTGCTGAGAGGGCGTTGATGACGGGAACCTGGGCGTGTTCGGCCAGCGCTTCAACATCCTCATGGGCAAAACATCGGTAGGTGATGGCGCCCAAGAATCGCGACAAGACTTGAGCGGTATCCCCAATGGTTTCCGATGTGCCCAGCTGGATGTCGTTCTTGAGCAAGGTCAAGGCGCTGCCACCAAGCCGCTGTATCCCGACCTCAAACGAAACCCGAGTTCTCGTTGAAGGTTTTTCGTAGATCGATCCGATGGCGAGTGTATCGAGCGGAAGAAAATTTAACGCCACTTCATCGCCTTGCTTCCATAAGCGCTTGAACTCAATCGCCCACTTCAAAATATCCTCAAAGTCTTCGCTAACATCGTCAATGGCGAGCAAATGGTTGACCATGTTTTAACCACATAGAGGCGGCTTCTAAGCGTTGTGCGCTCAATTTTTCTCGTGCTCTATATCAGAAGCAAATCCGTCACGAGCGTCGCTCATGCCTCCAAACAAGGCTTGGGCAAACGTGAGGATGTCAGCGAGTCCTTCCTCAAGTTCCGAAGAGAGGGGTGTTAACCCGGGGGCTTGTGAGAATTCCTGCATCATACGGAGTTGGTTGATTGCGAACTCGGTTCGCTGCCCACCTGCCTCGTCGTAAAGGGCCATCTCGAGAATTTCGAGACGCTCCGACCATTCCAGAATTTGAGCGAGGTCATCTGGATCCAAGAGATCCGCTTTTGACAGGAAATTTTTCGTTGGGAGGCCAAGGCGGAACTCCACGATGGACGAAAGCAGCATTTGGGAAACAAATCCGGAAGGCGACCTTGACAGCATCGGGTCAAAGAGGTAGATGATGGCGGATTGCTCACGCCCTAAGGTCTCGATGAGGTGGTTGCTTGCCTCTCTGAAGGCGAACAGTTCAACTTGACCAGGCGTATCAACGATCATGATTTCTCCAGACAATGCGTGCAATTGGTCAGCCACTTGGCCTGCTTGGGCCGCAAGCAAGTCGGCTGCAAGAATTTGGGCTCCGTTCGGGCCAAGGTCGTATTCATCCATGACCTCGTTCAGTGAAATGAGGTCGCGCACATCGAACTCAGCATCGTAGTGGACCCGCTCTGCTCCGGGGTCAAGGTTGACAGCGATAACTTCGGTCTCCAAAAATCGGGACCACCTCTGAAATGCAGTTACCAAGGAAGATTTCCCTGCACCTGCAGTTCCAACCACAAAAAGCACCGGGGGTGAACTGTTGTCCATGCCGACCATGATGCCCGCTTCGGACGACCCTACATCAATGCTCCTTTTTTTCAAATCACCGTCTCTCCTCAAAAATAGGTTTTCAAAATCAATCTTGGAGAATGGTTATGTGCTCATCATGCGTCCAAGACGATGTCGCACCCTTGCGATGGAGAGGAAGAGAGATGACCGAAGAGAAACCACCCATGCCACCTGGACTGCCTCCCATGCCGCCCATGCCTCCCGGCAATGCCCCTCCTGCGCCCCCCGGCCTTCCGCCCATGCCTCCCGGCGAGGCTCCCCCTGCACCTCCCGGCCTTCCACCGATGCCGCCGATGCCCGGTGCGCCTCCAGCTCCTCCCGAGATGCCACCGATACCAGATGCACCCCCAGCTCCGCCCGAGATGCCACCGATGCCCGAGGCGCCTGCTGCTGACCCGCTGATGGACCCGCTGGCAGCACCCCCCGCACCTCCCGAGATGCCACCGATGCCCGAGGCGCCTGCTGCTGACCCACTGATGGACCCGCTTGCAGCACCTCCCGCACCGCCCGAGATGCCACCGATGCCCGAGGCGCCTGCCGCTGACCCGCTGATGGACCCGCTTGCAGCACCCCCTGCTCCTCCAGCTCTTGACATGCTTCTTGACCCGTTGGCGACACCACTTGCGCCTCCGGAACCAGCAGCACCCAACGTGCTCCTTGACCCACTCGCACCAGCTCCTGTCGAGGATGCACCGCTCCCTGACCTTGCTCCCTCGAATTTGACCGGAGAGCAGGCTGGGGCAACAATTCGAAGCCTGTCTGAGGTTGAGGCCGTCCTCGGAGACAAACTCGAGGGTACGCTTCATGAAGTTGAAACCACGACGCTGAACGCCGAGGGTGTTATCATCAAGCAATCGGTAAAGGGGACATTGACCGTCAACAACCCTTCTGTCGACGACCGGATTTACGACATCGATGTCCTTCTGGACAACATCGACGCTACCGACATCGGTGGCGATCATGTCTCCGTGGACGAATTGGAACCCTCAAAGAACCACACCATGGCCTACAAGGTCAACGGCAAACAGATGATGACGCTCCGTGAGCGTCTGGATACGAATCCGTCCCGGGATCAAGAACGTTCTCTCTCGGTCGCCATTGGTGAGGACCCCGGAGCCATTTCAATGGAACTTGAAGTGGAGAACCTTGCAGGTGTTGACCTTCATGATGTCGTGGTCACCCGCCCGATTCCTGATGAAATGCATTTTGAAACCGCCGGCGGTGCAGACCTTGACGAAGGAACGCTGACGTGGACCGTTGGTCGTCTCTCTGCGGGACAAAAGCAAAAACTTTCACTCGAGGGAACGATTTCCGTGTCCTCAACCAAGGCCATTAACGCTGGGAAGGCCACCGCAACGTATCGTGCAGACGCGACGCTGTCGAGCATGAAGTTCCGAGAACTCGACGCATTTTGCCGGGGCTTTACCTACATGAAGGTTCGAGAAGACGAGCGTCCTGACAACTGGAAGTGTCAAGCCATCTTTGAGAACCGCTCGTCCTTCGCCGTGGATTTGACAAAACTTCAGGTCCGTATGAAGGGCTCCGAGGATTTGCTTTTTGACATCCACGATGTTGACCAAGATGTCACGCCAAATGGGAAGTGGGAATCTGACGTGCGCGTGGTCATGGCCCAATCCGAGCCGGACTTCACCTACGATTTGTCCTACACGGTTCTTCCACGAGCCGTACAGTTGACGGAAGGCAGCATGACCTTGGAAGAAAAGAAACTGGAAGTTCTCGAGGCTGACGTTGAAAAGCACTATTCCAACTCAAACCTCCGTTCGTACCGGTCGCAAAAAGTGATCTCAACGATGACCCTTACCAACAAGGGTTCTGCGGTCATCAACCTCATGCGCATTACCGATGATATCCCGGGGCTCTTTGAAGCACCGCTCGGTGAACAATTGACGATCAAACTGGACGGGAAAGCCATTGACGACGACCAATTCAAGATGGAAATCTCGGAAGGCGTCACCATCGAGAAAGAGCACCGCTCACCAGACGGCAGCGGTCATACCATGACGCTCACGGTTGGGACGCGCGGTCCGCTCGGTCTCAAGCCGGGGAAGTCCATTGAGATCTCCTACCCGTTGACCGCACCGGACCCATCTCCCGGGAACGAGCGCGTCGATGCCCCTGCTCGGCTCGAGTTCAGTGCAGAGCGTTTCGGTCCTATTTGCTCAAAGGAGCCCAAGAGCGCACCGTCGGTCAAGGTGGTTCACAACCGTCGGAACTTTAGCGCCGGAAAGCAAGCCATACCGTTGGGTGGCAAAGGCCGCTACGAAGTGCTCATTCTGTTTGAGAACAACGGAGATACTGCACTCAGCGACCTGTACATCAACGACGTTCTTCCACCTCAGTTCGAAATCAAGGAATGGGAGATGAAGAGCGCTGGTGGAAAGCGAGACGATGTCAAAATGACCTCCGAAGAAGGCGAAGGCGGCCTCCACATCGTCTGGCATGTGCCCAAAGTTGAGAAAGGGGAGCGACTTGAGGTCTCCTTTGACATCAAGGGCAGCGGCGAGGTCGATGCAGAAGCACTGAACCGGTTCCACGGCGTACACTTTGGCGATGAAATCGAATCCGATGACTTGCCCTCGATGAAGAACACTCCTGCAGAAGGCACCTCCGATGAAGTGAGTGAAACCGCCGATGGGAGCGATGACGAAACCGCAGAAGAAAGCGAAGGTCAAAGCATGAAATTCCGTGAAGACATGCTTCTCAAAGTCATGGATGCTTCCGATATTGATGTCTCGCACCGAGACGAGTTTGTTCAGTTCGCAGCGAATTACGACCACGACGACAACGGGTACCTGAAGAAGTCGGAACTTGAAGACGCTGCAGCGGCATGGAACGCTCGAGATTCCGGTGATGATGCTGGCGAGGGTGGCGATGCCGAAGCTGATGATGCATCTTCATCCGATGAAGTTGCAGATGTCGGTGCTGTTGACGAGGCTGAATCAGTTGATGGCGGCGACGAAGCCGATGCTGGAGACGCTGCAAGCGAAGAAGCATCTGAAAAGGCGTGCATGATTTGTTCAACCGCAAACGCCTACGATGCGAGTGTTTGCGTTGCTTGCGGGTACACGTTCGAATCTTGATGGTTCACCGTTTAGTTCACCTGCTCAGAAGTGATGACTGCGATTTGCGATCACTCGGGCAGGACCCATTGCGGCCAGTCCTCTTGCTCAGGCGAGCGGCTCACAATCACCAATACAGGTCGCTTGAGGGAGGCAAGGACTTCATCGAGCGGACGAACCGTCGAGGGAGGAATCATACCGTCGCGCAAATCCACCGCCAGCCAGGCCGTGGGGTATTGGGACTCCCATGCTTTCAACTCGGCCTCGATGCCCGATGGAGGAACACCTTGACGCAAGCTTGCGATAAAACCCCAATTGGGTGGACATGAACGCTCATGCTCGGTCCACAGGAAAACTCTGGGGGTAGGGTCGAGCCTTGAGATTTGCTCCAAGGCTTCCGTTTCCGTGGCGCAGACAGGTTGCCCGGGCATGGGCATGGGCAGGGGATACCGCCATGTCGTCGTGACCTCAAGCGGCTCTTTTCGTCGCATGCGAATCTGCCAATCGGTTGACTTGTTTGAAGTTCACGCAGAGAGCCGGTTCAAACGACCCCGAACAATGCTAACCTTCATGCCCTACCTTCCACCGCTTTGTATCATGGCTAACGGCCCATCGCCTCCCCCGCCCCCGCCTCCTAACGGCTCAATGGGGATGATGTTGCTGTTCATGATCATGATGACGTTTCTCATCATGACGCCCTCCATCCGAACCACTCTTGGGAACACAGCGGACCCCATCCTCTCTCCCGTTCTGCCAGAAGAGTCGTTTTTTGTCATCACCGTGATGATTCTCGGCATCTTTTCCATGACGTTGAACACGGTCATCCGGAACCTCTTCGTTGACCCAATGGACCAAGCTCACATCGGGCACCGTCAAGGCCAAGTTCGGCAGATGATGAACGAAGCCCGCCTCTCTCGTGACCCAATTCTCCAAGAAAAGGCGATGACACTCCAGCAACAGATGATGCCGGAGCAGCTTGAAGTCCAAATGGGTGCTATGAAACCGATGATGTTCACCATGATTTTCATCATCGGTATTTTTGCCTGGCTCACCACGAAGGTGGAGACCTTCCGAGTGGATTACGTCTCTCTGCCGTGGGCACCCGAGTGGAACCTGCTTGACGGACGCTTCCTTTTTTTCCCCGCTTGGATTTGTTGCTACATCTGCATGAGTGCAGCCTACGGGCGAGCGCTTGACCGACACATCAAACTCGCCCGATACAAAACCCATCCGTTGGTCGTTTCAGGTGACCTGCTCAAGGAACCCCTCCTTCATTTGGTCGCTACGAAACCCGGCGCCACCTCCAATCAAGCCAAGAAGCGTCAACAACGCTCGAAGCGCAGCCAACAGCAACGGAAGAAGGCACCTTCTTCCGATGAGGAAGGCGAGAAGACCGCATCAACAAGCCATTCAGGAGGGCCGCTCATCTGCCCCGAATGCGATGGCGATGTCATCACACATGATGGACCACGAACCAAACGGTGCAACATCTGTTTCCACGAATGGGTGTGAGCATGGTCCAGATCACGGTCTCGGGCCATCCCGGAAGCGGAACGAGCACCCTCGTTCAGGGCCTCAAAGAACGCTTTGGATGGCAGGCGTTGAACGGCGGTGATGTCTTTCGGCAAGAAGCGAAGCGCCGAGGCTTGAGCCTTGCTGACTTTGGTGAATTGTGCAAGCGGGAACTTGAGGTTGACCGACAGTTGGATGCCCAACTTCAGGCATGCATGACAGAAGAAGGAGCGGCGGAGATTGTCGAATCACGCCTTGCTGGGTGGTGGGCCTACCGTTTGGGGCTGCCTTGCGTTCGGCTTTGGTTGTCGGTTGAAGACGATGAACGAGCACGTCGTGTGGCGACGCGTGAGGGGTTGCGTTTTGAGCAAGCGCTTGAAGCCAACCGGGCAAGGGCATCCGTTGATGCAGAACGCTTCTCCATGCTCTACGACCTTCAGCCCGAAGATTCCGAGCCCTACACCCATGTGATTGATGCGACCTACCTCAATGCAACTGAAATATTAGAGCGGGTCAGCCTCGCGCTGGAGGACCACGCATGACCCAACACGTGTTTGACGATTCTGCACAAACTGATCCTGCGTTTGGTTGTGAGCCCGACGAGCGTTCGCTTGAGCAATTGCTGGCTTCTGGCTTCATTCTCCTCGACAAGCCAGCCGGACCCACCTCACACCAGCTGGCTGCATGGGCACGTGATCTGCTTGGGTTGGAGCGGCTGGGTCACGGAGGCACGCTCGATCCGTTTGCAACTGGTGTTCTTCCATTGATGGCGGGTCGGTGCATGAAAATCACCAACAAGGTTCTGAAGCATCGAAAATCCTACATTGCCGTTTTGCGTTTTGGAACACCGCCCAACGACGAAGAGCTCGCCTCAACGATGGCTTCCCTTTCAGGGCGGATTTACAACGTTCCACCCGAGGTCTCTGCTGTTAAAGTTCAAGTCCGAACGCGCACCGTTCACGCCTTTGAGTTGCTTGACCGCGATGAAAAAGACATTGTCGTGCGTATTACATGCGATGCAGGAACGTACATACGAACCATGGCCAGGGACATGGGCTTGATGCTCAACACATCCGTTGAACTCAAAGAATTACGCCGCGAAACTTCCGGTCGCTTTGGCTTGGGCCATTGCGTCACCATGGACCAACTCGCCGATGCCGTTTGGCTTTGGAAAGAATGCGGTCAGGAGGCAGCGCTCAAATCTATGGTTCACCCAGTAGAAAAATTGCTTGTTGATGTCCCTCGTTGTCAAGTCAAAGATAGCGCCGTTGCAGCATTGGCCTACGGGGCACCGCTGCTTCGACCCGGTTTGTTGAGCCTCCCGCTTGCGAGCAAGAAAGGCAAAGAATTGCTGGTGACATCGTTGAAAGGTGAAGCCGTGGGCTATGTTAAACTCAAAGCAAACGCCGACGAAATCATCGCCATGGCTGAAGGTGAAATCGCTCGGCCGAGCATGGTCTTGATGGACACGGAGGTTTACCCCCGTCGATGGCCAACAAAATCTTGATCTCACGCTTCGATGTATTCTTCGTAGATGTATTCGTCCGTTTCAATTCGGATTTTCAATTGAGACATGGTCCCCACTCCTGCTTTGTCAACCGAAGTTGAGCGGCCCCCACGACCTCAAAGCATTCACCTCTGACACGGTCTGGTTATCAAGTTTGAGGACCATCTTGGCGTTATCCGACATCCGTATGTCGTCTTGGGGCGTTTCACAGGATTTGAAAATCATTCAATTTTCTTCACCTTCGCAGGCATAAAGTACGCCAAAAGAGCGATCAAACCGACAGACAAGATGACCAAGCCAAGGCCCAAAATTCCGCTCATTCCACCTTCGTCTTGACTCGATGCACCGTCTTCTTGGGCTTGCTTAATGGCCACCAACGATTCAATTCCGTTGTTGTCCTCATTCCCCTCGGGGATCTCAAATCCACGGTCGATTATGGCACTGAAACGAACCACTTCAACGTCATTTGGGATCTGCCATTCGCAGGTTACTGCACGCAACTCGCCCGGTTGGATGAGGGGTATGGTTTGGACGCCGATGAGTTGGTCGTTGGCTTGACAGCGGACGGAAACCATCGAAGCGTCGGCCTGACCGTCGTTTCGTATCAGGAGGCGCAAGGAAACGACATCCCCTTGCGTCAGATCCTCGTCTCCCAAATCCATGGATTCAAAAAACAAATCGGGCAACGCCATCACTTCAAAGTCGACCTCGCGGTCAGTGCAACCGGTTTGATCGCATACGGAAACAAGGACGGTGTGGAAGCCGATGTTTGGAGGGGTCACGGTCAACGCGTTGCTCGTCAGGTCCACCGTAGCCCATGAACGGTTCGTCGAAGCCGTAAGTTGGGTCGAATCGACGTCAAACCAACTCATTTCCACAACGGTCTCTACATCCCGTTCGACGGGAATCAGGGATTGGAATTCGGCTACAACAGGAGGGTCGTCAACCGAAAGGACCTCGACCGTAAAGGCGTCTTGCCAGGTATTGCCTGCCTCGTCAAGTACGGTCACGCCGATCACGGCTTGACCGCTTGCCTCAGGAAGAAGGCGCACACGCACATCCCCTTCTGCAAGGTCAACCTCGATGAGGTCGGTGTTGGTGTTGGTGAATTGGACCAGCAGAGCCTCGTTTGATGAACGATCGTCCGAACACCGCAGCAACAAAGGAAGGATGATGCCGCCGTTGTCCTCGGTGAGAGCGAGGTCACCGATGGGCTCGCACACGGGGTCCTCGTCCCACTCAACGTCAAAACCACCGGAGACGGAGATGCTGTTGATTTCGAGAGCTGTGGTGCTTTCTTCACCGGTGGAGTCCCACGTGAACCAGGCACGGATGCTCACCTCCAAGGCATCGGACCCTGGGCGAAGGTACGCCCCAATTGGCCATTCGTGGACGAAGGTGCCGAGGTCCATGGCTTCGTTTGAAACCACATCGCCGTTGACGAAGACCAACCATCGTGAATAATTCGCATCAATGCCGTCGTTGGTCCCGAAAACACGCCCGCTCAGCCCGAGAGATGGGTCGTTCACATCGACCCAGACCTCGTCCACGCAGGCGTCCAATACCACCACTCGAACGCGATAAGCCGTTGCTTGAGGCAACAGGGTGTTGGGGCTGAGGGCTTGGTACTCGCCGACCGACTCCCCGTCTTGGGACAAAGCAACTTCAACGGAAACGTTCCCGAGGGCACCCTCGCTCGTTGAGAGGTGCAAGCGTCCCAAAAGTTGCTGCGGAGGTGGGCTGAAGAGGGCGCTCGTCCATGTTCCCGACGTGCCGTCGACGAGGGGCTTGAGTCCACATTCGTCCAGGGCCATGTTATCGGTGGTGCCCGCCTCAAAATCCAGTCCGATGACCGGCAGATCATGGCCGGTGAAGGTGGAACTTGCATATCCGACCTCGCCACCGTACCATGGGGTTTGAACCGTGATGTCGAGTCCAACTGCGTCAACGACGAGGCGTGAATCGTCGACGCCACCTGCCGAGACGTAATCCAACGTAAACATCATTTCGGAGATGTCCGTCCAAGTCCACTCCATTAGATCGGTGATGTTCAGTGTGAAGGCGCTGTTGTTGATGTAATCCAAGTTGCCTTGCGTGTGGGCGAACGTCTTCAGCAGGTCAAACCCATCACCGTGTTCAACGGAGATTCGAACGGTATCTTCTTGCAGAGCATCGGGGATTTGGAACACGGCCTGAAGATGGACCTCTTTGAGGATGTACGCACTCAATCCGCTTGTGTCAAATCCCGTCAGCTCGATTTCGGGCCCTGTTGACCATGTTGCTGCACCGTCTGGTGCCCCGACCGAGTAATTTGAATTGGTTGGGGATGATGACGACCAAACGGTCATGGTGTCAAGGTGGACGGGTCGCTGGTGAACCATCGTTAAGCGTTGATCGGCGACCATGGTTTCAGTGTAGGTGGCCGTGGCTTGCGTAAAGGACGTCTCGGCACCGACACTCCATTCTCCAGCATCATCCAGTGCACCCTGCGGGAAGATGTCCACGACCGATGTGCTGTGAACGCTCCGTCCTTGCGCAGCGTCAAGAAGTGGCAATCCCGAGGTCAAGAGCAAAAGAAGGACCAAGGTAAGGGATGAAATGCTGCTTCGCATGTGAAGATGCATACCTCGGCACTTCTTGAAACAAAGGGTTTCTCGCATACCGCAGTCATTTTACTTTCGGCGGTGGCGCATGTTTGAAATACCAAGCCCATGAGGCGGTCTTACCTCTCATGGCTGTGGTGGTGTAGGGGTTAGCACGGCAGATTGTGGTTCTGCCAGCCCGGGTTCAATTCCCGGCCACGGCCCCATTACAAATCGTCCTTATTGATGAGGTGTCCCATCCGTTCACGCTTTGTTGTCATGTAGGTTCTGTTTTGTTCGGTCACCCCGACGATAAGCGGCGTTCGTTTGGCGACATCGATGCCTTGCAGTTCGAGTTGCCTGACTTTCTCAGGGTTGTTGGTCAGCAAGTCGACGGCTACGATGCCCAAGCCGTTCAAGATCTCCCCTGCTACGGCGTAGGTTCGACCATCAGCAGGGAGGCCCAACATCAAGTTGGCATCCAATGTATCAGCGCCTTCATCTTGAAGATGATACGCCTGAATTTTGGCATGGAGGCCGATGCCTCGTCCTTCCTGACGAAGGTAGACCAGGACGCCCCATCCTTTCTCCACGATGGCGTTGAGTGCGGTATGAAGTTGCGGGCCACAGTCGCAACGGGTGCTGTTGAAGACATCCCCGGTCAAGCACTCCGAGTGAATTCGGACCAAAACGGGGTCCGGACCTTCCATGCTTCCCAAGGTCAGGGCCACATGGTCCAAACCTGTGGCATCTTCGTGGAAGACTTGAATCCGAAAATCCCCGAAACCGGTTGGCAGAAATGCCTCGCTCGGGACATTGTTCGGGTCCTTCATCCAATCACCTCGATGATAAAGGCAAACTCTCCGTCAACTTCCCTAATATCGAGCAATTGATGGGCGGTTCTTGCGAGCAACAAAGGCATGTCGTGGAGGGTTTCGGGGTCGTCTGCGAGCACTTCCAACACCGAGCCAGCGCCAAGCGTTTCGAGGGTTTCGCGAGTTTTGGCCACCGGGACAGGGCAATGGAAGCCGAGCACGTCCAGTCGGTGGGTGACCTCGCGCGGTCCTGTCTCGCTGGCCATGCTTGGTCCACGAGAACGGATGCTTTGAACACATGCCTTCGCTTGAGAACACGGCTTTCGGCTTGACCTTCATCGCAACACCTTTTCAACGAGGCATCCGTTCAATGTGCATGGCCCATGCCACGAACGCACGCCCCGACGGGGACATGTCGTGGAAAGAAGTGGGTGAGTTGGGGCTTCGTTACGGTCGAATTCCGCTGGCGTTGTTGCTCGTGGAAGCGTTCTACTGGTTTTTGACGCTCCCGTCCGACACCCTTGCCCCCATTCAAGTCACGGAGGCGTGGATTTGGAACGAAGCCACCAACCTTCTCTACGGCGAGGGTTCGGCGGTGTTGAGTCACCATAACGGATGGCTGACACGAATTGATTTGCAGCATGCTTCCTTTCCAGGTCCTTTTGACAGTGTCGGGCTCTATGTGTCCGACGAATGTGCTGGTGTTCACGAGATGATTTTTCTCTCAACCCTCGTGATGATGACCGACGGAGTGCCGCAGCGTGATAAACGAAAAGCAGTCCTTGTCATGTGCTGCATCGTGTATGTGCTCAACATCGTTCGTTTGGTGGTTTTTTACCCCATTGCGGTGAATTCCTGTGCGGAATCTCCAGATGTCCAGGCTTGTCTAACACCGATGTGGCAGTTTCACGAAACCGTGTACACGTGGGGTTTTCTCGTGGTGCTCGTCGGCATGTGGTTGGCTTGGTTCGTGAGGTTTGGCGGCCCGGCACGTACGCTTGCAGCGAGCAAAGACGACCCCTCTCCTTGGCGATTTCAGCGGCGCACACGGTTCACGAAGTTTCACGGGTCATTGATGGCAGCTGCCGCTGTCTTGATCTTGCTCGCCATCAGTCATGTTTCCACGAATCAGGAGGCCCTGGAGGCTCGGGATACCCTTGCTTTTTGCGAATTTTCAAGTGAACTTTCATCGACATGCAGCGACGCTCAAATTCGGTGGGACGATGCCATCGGTTATGCTTGGTCGCTTTCTGCTCTTGGAATTGGGTTGATGGTAGGTACCATCGTGACCGTTGAACGTCCGCTGCCCGATGGCACTTGGCCACGGAATGAAAGACAAGATCAGCCGTTGGTCACTGAACCCTTGCCGAAAGGTCACCATTCCAAACGAGAGGGTTCGTGGCGCCGGCGAAGTCGAGAAGAAGAGGAATAAGCTTCACTCAACGATGGTAGCGGTCATGGAATGGCCGTCATAGGTTTGTTTTTCCACCGCTTTCATGGCCGTGCTAATTTTGCTGCTGTGAAGGCTGACCACGGTACTTTCTTCCTCAAATCGGATTTCTCCGATGGTGAGTTCGTTGCATTTGAGGTTCTCGAGGAACCATTTTGAGACCTTGAGAGGAGAACCCGCTTGTTCGGGAGAGAGCGACAACCGCAGGTTGACGTAGCCAAAGACATCGGCTGTTTCACCAAAGTCCTCCTGACGTCGAACGGGGTCTTTCGCCACGCCATCGGGGAGTTCGGGTGCCTCGGTTGGTTGAATATTCAAGCCGTATGTGGCCATGATGCGGGATAATTGTGGTTCGTCATCACGTGAAACCAAACTCCATGCCTCACCGGACCTCCCAATGCGACCGGTGCGCCCAATGCGGTGAATGAAGGAGTCCATGTCGTCGGGAATGTCGTAGTTGACCACCAAGGTGATGCCGTCCACATCGATGCCTCGAGCAGCGACGTCGGTAGCGATGATGGTCTTGACCTTCCCTTCTTTGAAGGAATCGAGGATTCGTTCCCGCTGGTTTTGACTCAAATCGCCGTGGAGGCCAGCAACATCAAAACGATGCTTGGAGAGGCGTTCTACGGCAAGGTCCACCATCCGTTTGGTGTTGCAGAAAATGATGGTTTGGTCCTCATTTTCCATGCGGATGAGAAGGCGACCGAGGGCCCAGAGTTTGTTCGCTCGGCCGATGCGTACGGAGTAAAGGTCGATCGGAGGGATATCGAGGGATTCTGCGTTCGACAAAACGAAATCGGGTTCGTTCATGAACTCATGCGCAGCATCAATGATCTCCTGCGGGAAGGTGGCAGAAAAGAGGAGGGTTTGTTGGCGAGAAGTCATCCGTTCAACGATCCACATGATGTCCGGAAAGAATCCCATGTCGAGCATGCGGTCCGCTTCATCCAAACAGAAGAGGGTCGGGTGCGAGAGGTCGATGTGTTGGCGTTCGGTCATGTCCATGACTCGACCCGGCGTGCCGACGATGATGTCAACGCCGTCCCCAAGTGTCTTTGCTTGCTTTTCAAGGTCGGTGCCACCGTAAACCGTCATGATGGTTAGTCCGGTATCGCCTTGGAGCATGTTGAGTTCTTCAGCAACCTGGTTTGCCAGTTCTCGGGTCGGGGCAAGAATCAGCGCTTGCAGCACCCCTGTGGGCCTGCAACGCTCGAGGATAGGCAAGCCGAATGCAGCGGTTTTTCCTGAACCCGTTCGGGCTTGGCCAATCACGTCAATACCTTGTCGGGCAAGGGGAACGGTGTCCCGCTGAACCTGAGTTGCAAACTCCCATCCAATGCTTTTCAAAGCATTCTGCAGTCCATCGGGGAGGTTCCAAGCATCAAATCGGGTTGTTGTGAACATTATCATCACCGCTCGTCTCGGGGTTCGTTAACGGTCGCCGAGACGAGGCGACCTCCACGTCATCAAATGTTTTCGCGTTCGGCGATTTCCTTCTGAAGTTCGCCCATCCAATATCGTCGAGCGTTTTCCCGATTCAACGGTCGGCGCATTTGTCGAACATGCTCAAGGATGTACTGGCGGAATTTCAACGCCTTGGTTCGGTTTTCGCCCTTCGGCGTCATGCCTTCCCAAAGGCGGTCGAATTGAATCGCTTTGTCGTCAAAGTCACGGTCTTCATCCATAGGATACACCTCTTCAGCGCTTTGCCGACCTCCCACCTGTTCTTAACGGTGTTGGACGGGTTCGGCAGGGGTTCAGTCGTACGGTTCATCAAAATCCCAATCGTCGTCATCGTCGTCATCATGGTAGCCCATCAATTCGTCTTGCGTCGGTCGTCGTTCAACCGTTCTTGGGGGTGTTGGGCGGTCCAGTGCTTGGCTTGGTTCACCAGCAGGAAGGATGTCTTCGGGCAGGGCTTGAGCAGGGTGTACGGGCCGCGATGGAGCCATGCCGATGTCTTTTCCTTGAGCAGTGAGCACTTCTCGGTCGAGTTCAGGTATGGGAAGGGCAGGTGACAAGGCAGCGTTCTTTTCCGCCTCGGTTCCTTCAAGCATGGCGTCGTGCCGGTAGCCCATGAGGGTCTGAACGAGTTTTTCATCGACCTCGGTCTTTAGGAGGTCGTCAACCAAAACCCTCAGTTCTTCTTCGTCCATCAATTTGGGAAGCATGGCGATGCAAGAACGACGTACCCGGATGTCGCTGGAGCGAGCACCGGCGATGATGAGGTCTCGAGCACGACCGTGGCCTCGGTTGAGTTTTTCGATGGTCCGAATCGCTGCGAGGCGAACATCAGCATCCTCGTCAACAATGGCCCGCTCTGCGAACACAGTCCCCATTCGGACATCTTGTTGGGCCAATCGCGGGAGTGCTTTGGCCACGGTTCGACGCACTTGGACGTCCTCGTCGCTGAGTGCCCATGAGACCAAATCCCAGACGGCGGAGGTCTTTCTTGCAACGATGGTGTTCAGCATTTTTGCGGCTTTCCGACGGATCTCAACGTTGGGCTCTAAAAACAGGGAATCCACGTGGTCCGCCACAACGTCTGGCCAGGTCTTGGTAAGCGCTTCAAGACCCTTCCAGGCAGTATTCCGCCGCTGTGCATCGCTTGACCGCAACTCGTTGGCCAACGAGGATTGAACTCCCGAAGGAAAGGTGGGTGCAGCCCGAGCCAGCGCTTCGCTTGCAGCTTTTCGAACACTTGGAACGTCATCGTCGAGCAAGACGGACAACCAATCAAACAATTCGTCGGAACGACGGACGGCGAATTCCGGCAGCACCTCCAATGCGGCGATACGAATATCTGGATTCTCGTCCTCCAAGGCCTGGAGAAGGAGTTTATGAGCTGGAAGAATCATGCCTTTCGGGACTTGGCTTAATGCTCGAACACCGTCTTTCCTCGTCAGGGTGTAATCCACGCCTTTCCACCGAACATCCCGGGACCCGAGACTTCCTTCTGCGAGCGACATCACGTCGGCTGGAATCAACGCTGACCAATGTCCTTTGAGCGGCTCATAGTCAACATCGTGGTGGCTCGCCCGCTCCATTGTGATGGGCTTTCCCGTCCGAGGGTCGCGTGCGATGTATTTCTTAGCCATGGGTTGCTCTTTTGCCTGCAAGGGACCATCCATCATCAAGGTTCGTTCCCTGAGTGTATTTGAGTATTTGAAGGACGAACCGTTCCAACATCCATCCGGTCAACGCCAACCTCCAATCGAGAATCCTCTTCTTGAGCGCTCAAGCGATGCAATTTCGGGTTTGAAACCAAAACGGCGCTTGACTATGCTTGGTACGGCGTCCAAGCTTCAGCGCTTCCAGCGGTTCGGTACCAGTGTCCTGCCTCGCTGGTGTACCATTCGTATCCGTGTTCGTCCACCGAAGTTGGCGGTGTTTCGGGCGTTGGACCCACCGATTCAGGAGTGGAAAGCGGTTCGGTGAATTCGTTTGAGGCTGGATAGGATTCGGCTGGAACGGCTGCCTCAACATCGTGACCGACGGCGGAAGCGAATTCGTCATCGCTGGGCGGCGCATCAAAGGCTCCATCCTCGACGAAGGATTTCACGCCCTCGCCATCTTGTTTCCTATAGAATAGGGTCGCGCCGATGACGAGGCCGACGAGCAGCACACCAACAACGGCGGGAACGATGATGCCCCCGCCTTCGTTGGCAACGTTTTCTTCATCGCTTGTTCCGATGGTTTGGGTTGGGGTCCGAACGAGGTTCACTTCACCCATCTCGAGGACCCGTTGGTTTCCACCGGTGTTTTCGACCAAAAGCGTCCACGCCTGCGTCTCGTTGAGCGCTCCTTCACCCGCAAGGAGGGTCAGGGTGACCTCTCCCGTGCCGTTGGAGGCGAGGCTTGTTGACGTCGTGGAAAGCGTTCCAGACGCATCGGTGACGAACCGAGCGTTGGCTTCGATCAAGCCGTTGTTTTCCAACGTGCACCGGACCAGTGTTTGGGCCTCGAACGATGTTTGATTCACCAAGACCAGCGTGCACGTGGTTCGCACGTCAAGTTCGTAGGCTTCGCTGAAATCCAAAACCACCTGCCAAGATTCACAATGCTCGGTGTCCGAGGCGTCACACAACAAAACGTTGAGGATGCTCTCTTTGGAAACAATTTCCGTGACTTCAATCGAAAGGTTGAGTGCCCCATCAGCTTGGGTTTCGGTGAACGACCACGTGCTGTTTTCTTGGGTCAACGTCAAGGTGTAGGAACCCGAGCGAGTTTCCACCTCTCCCGAAACCTCGAGGGTATTTTTTCCGTCCAGTTGGACGTCCGTGGCATGGACGAGCCATGGTTTGAGAACCTCAAATTCGGAGCTTGCTGAACCCTCGGGCTCCAAGACATTGCCTGCATCGTCGGTGAGGTCAACGGATACGCTGTATTGCCCAGGAACCCATGTTGAGGTGTTGAACAGCAAGTTCGCTTCCTTGGCTGGGGTTGATAGGATGGATTTGTTCATCACCTCGGCTCCATTGAACACCACGGCAACGCTTCCTTGGTAGGTTTCGTCGTCTTCGCCGTTCCAACGCACGGTCACCGAAAACGGCTCACCCTCTTCGATGCTTTCGCTGTGGTTCAGTTCCACGAGTTGCGGCCCGACTTGGTCCACCAGTCGCAGCATCAGGTCCTCGCCGTCTTTCAGTCCGTTTTCATCGGCTTCGAAGAGGCCTGAGAGTTCGGCCATGCTGATCTCAATGTTCCAGTCTCCCATGTCCGTTCGCTGCGGCAACCAGAAGTTCGTGTAGGCCCGTTCATCTGGATTCCAAAGCAACGGCAACAACATCGGTTGAAACATGGCTTCGTGCGAAAGTTCAGCCGTCACCGACAAGGTTTGCCGCTCATGGGCGTCGGTGACTTTCAGCGTAAAGTTCGCATCATCAATGGACCATAGGGTCCGGTCGCCGTCCGTTCCCACCGAGGGGGAGCCTTCGAGGGTGAAGGTGGCAACCTCCGGGGCGACCGGATGGACGGTCATGTTGTAGGTTGGCCGCGGCAGCAACTCGTTCCCGTTGGCGTCGGTGACGCGGAAGGTCATGAACAGGTCGTGGGCAGCGTCCACTTCCAAGCCGTCGGTGTTGAGGTACACGTAGTACCCTTTCAGGGCGTTGTGGTACGCCAATGCCTGCGCCATTCCAAATCCGAGCGAAGGTTCCCAATCCAAGCCGAGGTATTCAACGATGAGGTCGTCTTCACCCGCTTCATCAAAGAGGATCATGCTGAACGATTCGTTGACCCGAAGGTTCGGGAAGGATTCGATGCCGCGCCGATGTTGAATGTCCGTAATCTGTGGGGCAAAGGCGTCTTCCCAATTGAACGAGGGGTCTGCAAGGGTGAAGGTGAAGCCGGGAGAGCCAACGGGTTGGGTTGACCCGATCAGGCTGAACCGGTGCGAGGTCGCTGCACCAAAACAGGTGGGGTCCGTAAAGGCGTAGAAACTCCCGCATTCAGCGAGGATGACATCGTTCACCGCTTGGGTGACGTCGACGGTGAGTTCAAGACTCCAAGGAGCGGTAAAATGGCCAAACCACATCTCCGTGATGTCACTCATTTCGAGGTCAACGGCGTAGGTGTTCCAAAGCAATCCGTTGGTGTCGGTCCAGGATGACGTGCTGCTTTGGGCGTTGACCACGGATGCTGGCAGAACGAAGTCAACGCCTGCTTCGCTGTAATTCGCCGCAGCGGTGCTGACCGTTGCCCCGTTCATGGTGGCGCCGACCAGCGTCGGGGTGCTCCCGTTGGACTGGCTGGGCCATTGCATCCACACGCGAAGTTCGTCGGTGAGGGTTGAACCGGAGGGCAAGTCAAACGAAAATTGGGGTTGTGTTGCCGTCCCTGTTGCGGTCACCGATTGGGACGAACCCAAAGCCATGGAGGAGAGATCGGGTCCCAATCGTTGCCCGTCGTAGCGGAATTCGCTTGACGCCAGGGTGGTCCAAACGCTGTGCTCAACCGTCATGCTGGTCAACGTCGGACTGGCACTTCCCGTTCTGCTGAAGACGTAGGACAACTGAATCCAGCGATGTCGCTCCACCGCCTCGCCCGAGAGCGAGAGGGGTGACCATGCGGTCCACTCATCCCACGATGAACCGCTGCCGTTGAGGCTGGTGCGGTACAGGACGGTCAACGAGGCGTCGGCGGGCACCGCAGCGTTGTGCGTAATGAACGCCGGCGAGGGATTGTTTGTTTGGCTTTGGAGGGGTTGGGTTGTGAAACTTCCGTTGTTCGCCGTCACGTTGCTGGTCGCTACATATCCAGTCCATGTTGATGTTGAGACAACACCGTTCGAACCTGCACTTCCGTCGACACCGTCAACGCCCGTTCCGTACTTCATTCCCTTGGTGCCACCACTGCCGCCGAGGGCGCTCACCGTACCCGAGTTGGCGTAACCGTTGGTTTGGGTTTGGATGACGATTCGTCCGCCGCCACCGCCGCCACCGCCATCTCCGCCATCGTACATCCCGAAGCCGGGTCCGTTTTGGGCACCGTTCGCACCGTCACCGCCATCGCCACCATCGGCTTTGATTTGGCCACCGTTCCCGACGCTGACGCTGTTGGCTTGAATGGAAATTGAGCCGCCGGATCCTCCACCTCCGCCAGAGCCACCTGCTCCTGTTCCCGATGAGGCTTGGCTGCCGGCATCGCCGTCACCACCGTGCGCTTGAATCGAGCCGTTGACGATGACTTTGTCGGCGAAAATTTGGATGTAACCGCCTCCGGAACCACCGTTTGCCGTTGAATGATAACTGCTGGTGACCGACCCGCCTTGGCTCCCGCGTTCACTGCCGTTTCCGTAGGTCGCCCCTCCAGTTCCGCCAGAGCTTCCTCCTCCAGCACCTCCGGTGCCTCCATGGCCGGCTCCTCCTCCGCCGTCGCTGCGGCCGTTCGTTGCAGCGGTGGTGCTGCCTCCAGCTCCGCTTCCACCCGTTGTCATGTCGTTGGCGACAATGGCTGCTCCTTGCTCAATTCTGAGGGTGTTGACATACAAGGTCAAGTCGCCCGTTGCAACAAGACGCCCGCAGGAGGCGATGCCGCAAAGAAGTTCAAGCGTGTCGTAAGCATGCGTTCCAGCGAGGTTTGTGGTGCTCAAAATGGTGCTCGAATTCGTCCCCGCTTGAGAGGGTCCTGCAGCCGAGGAGGTCAACTGAATGGTTGTTCCGTCGTTGATGGTGTCGTTGAGCGTTCCGTTGAGGGACCCTGCACCTACAGAAAACGTCGTGGTTCGGGTGACTTTTGAACCTTCAAGGTGAAGGGAAACCGACCCGTCGGTCATGTTGTGTCCGTAGTTCACCGGTATCGTCGGTGAGATGGCGGAACCAACGAGGCCAGTGACTTCGGTGCTCCCGTCGGTAAACGCTTGTTGCGTCGCCGTTCCAACGGACTGAGCAGGTGCCGGAAGGCTCGGCTGAGATTCGCTCCACCCCAGATGTCCCAGACTGCTGAGCATCATGAGGACCACAAAGGACCAAGCAACACGACGGGAGGTTTCCATAATTTTG
>Ga0255765_1001664_pt1 | contig 26974 bp, 31 predicted proteins | sample 041ome_8_FD_179965 | JGI IMG/M metagenome (GOLD analysis project Ga0255765, IMG submission 179965) | Coastal salt marsh microbial communities from the Groves Creek Marsh, Skidaway Island, Georgia - 041407BS metaG (version 2) | ecosystem: Environmental > Aquatic > Marine > Intertidal zone > Salt...
CTCTTCCACAGCTTCGATGCAAGTTGCTGGGTCAGGTGTACAATGAGATGAGCTAACAATCCAATCACTCCAAGACTGAGAATTGCAAGTATAGAAACGAGATTCATTAACGAAACCACTAGTGTTCGGCTCTGTGCAAGTAGTTGTTCTTTGCTCTGTTTGGTCAACGCATGTAGAGTATGCATTACAGATTGGATCTTCTGGCTGATAGTTGACACACCAGTAATCACGGATTGCAACTTCTTCTTCAATGTCGTAACAAGCCAATGACTCTTCATCCATGTAGCCATTCGAGTCAGGTGTATACGTACAGTACCAAGCATTTGCATCACTCCATATTAAGAGGAATAACCAGAACAAAGTTCTTGCCATATAGATCCTCAAATCGTTTAGGGTGTAGATCATACCATGCTGATCTTGCTGCTACCCCAGTTGACCCACCAATAGGGCAAGGGCTTCCAGATAATTCCATTGCGTTCCAGACTTTAATGTCTTCACACATCACAGAGACAGCGGCAACTTTAAGGCCTAAATCATTTAAGACTTTTGCATACTTACGTCGCTGACATGCATCATCTTCAATCGCTGTACCACCAGCAACAGAAATGATACCACCTGAGATGGCACCGGTGACTGGCACTACACATAAGTCTTGAGAGTATGCAGAGATCGATGGGGCTATCGCGGTGGGGACTGGCATTCCGCGTTGCTCAATGATTGTTCGGGTTTCAGCTTTAGCAACAGATGACACAAAGACTAGGATGATGGAACCAAATGCAATGATGATTCCCCAGATGAGTTTGCTAAGCATCGCTTCAATGCGATCAAGACGATAGTGCAATGTTGCATATCGTTCTGCACAAAGCTTCTCGTGGGCCGCTAGCTTCTCGTCTGGTGTCATTTTGTGTTCCTGTTAATTTTCTGCATAGTTTATAAATTGAGCAATGCTTACCCTTGTTCCATCTCCCTGTATTGGTGTTGTTGCATGTGATGCACACCCAGGAAAGATAATAGCTCTGTTTTCTTTAAAGTCTACTTGATGATCTATGTCTTGAAAGTACATATCACCACCACTAAACTCACCAATACCTAATAACACAATTACTGTAAACACTGAGAGATCTGTATGTTGATTGTATACCTCATTATTATTATAGTAATTTACTAATATCGTATCAACAGTAGACTTCTTAATATGTTTATAATGCACGCTACGTGCAATTAGTTCGTCTAAATATTTATCTGTAAATATCTTTTTATTGTATTGTACAATTAATGATTCACTAGCATCATAATACAACTCATATAAAAACACACCCGTTCCAGTTTTTTGAGAGTTATTACCATTCATTGCATCCCCAGTTTTACCAGGTGGTTTCCTGTATTTATGAATACTAACCACTTCATTCTTAACATGTTGCAACTCTTCAGGTGTGTAGAAATCATCAAGGATTACGAGATCTAAATTAGGCTTTTCCACAAAACTTAATTTCATCGCCAAGGTTCTCCACCTACCCACAACACTGCTGTTTTTCTAACACCCTTAGTTACTGGGGTAACTCTATGCAACAAGTACGATGGGAAGAACCATGCTCTGCCTAACCTCATCTCTAAAGTTTCATCAGTATCAGAAACTTTAAACTGCAACTCACCACCCTCATATTCTTTTGGCTCAGATAGCATTAATACCATAGACAGCTTGCGTGGTACTGTGTTGTCTGAGGGACAAGCATCTGTGTGCCAGTTGTAATGTCCTTGGTATGCTCCACTATATTCTGACAACTGCATGTCTTCATAAAAACCAGTGAGATTAATGTGAAAAAATTTACTATTAACCTCCGATACTACTTGAGCAATCTTCTGCCAAATGTGTTGATTTTGTTCTGAGAAATCTACCCATCCAACATTTGTTCTTCTTGTATGCATATCATTACCAGAGTTCCCAACTTCTGCTGCATGATAATTTATCCACGATGGATGATGTCTTAAAAAATGTATATCTTCTTCAGTAAGAAAGTTATCCCAATAAACTACATTCTCTTTTCCGTTAGGGTTTCTCGGATTTAACAACATCATACAAGTTACTTAATCTCCATAAGATAAGTTCTGTCTTTCAAGTAAGAGTAAACTTCTCTATTAGTATTATCACCTATCTCATCAGTATGCTTACCATCAGCATACACATAATGTAAAAACACTTGACCAGAGTAATATCCATCTGGCCCATCACATTTATTTCTCCAGTGTTCTTGGTCCATGCCGTTATACAAAACTCCATCACCTTCGGCAAGATCAATACGTGTACCCTCTAAATAAATTGGGTATGAGTAATGATGCGATCTGCCTAGCTGTATAGTTACACTAACTTCACATGCAGGTCTGTCAGTATGCTTCTCTAACTCATTGCCGTTTTGATATAACCTAGCGTATGCGTAAGTTGGAATTAACTTTTTACCAACAACACTTTCGATCCTAGACCACAATCTTTCTTGTAATGTTTCAAACACAATGTCATGATGCATAAGTGTCAATGAATTTGGCACTTGATCGTCTTCTTTTTGCTCCTGCAAATCTACATTGCGTAATAATACATGTGTAAAAAACTGACAAAATTCTTTTGGTACAAGGTTTTTAATTATCATTTAACAGTAAACTTATGAACAATGCCGCCATTTAATTCTACCATAACATTCTTATCTAACGGTACATAGTTAAACTGTCTTAGCTTTACCCCATTCACTTTTACTTTGTCACCATCAGTGACTAGTAAGAATGAGTTTGCAGCAGCATTCACTTGACCATCAGTCACATCAGCAACTGTATATTCATCAACATTGTTTTTAGGTAGAATCAATACCCATGTGCATCCTTGTTCATTAGTAGAGTAAGTAATCTTTTTGTCATTCTTAAACTCACTCAGATCAAACCATTTTTTCAATGGTAAGTCATGGTTAACTACTCCATTAGATACATTGACATATCCATGTGCAAGATAAAACTGCATCTGCGTATTGCCTTGTAATGTGTTTGGATGCACGATAGAATCATTTGCTGTTGCTGCTCCAAAGCATATTGCAAAATCTCTGCACTGTACAAGATTCATTACTCTCATTATGATCCCCTTACTCTGCCATTGGAGGTACAATTACTTCGCTAGCAAATGTTACCTCTGTGTTAGTGTTTATTAAATCAACAACATTATATTCAAATGTTTGTCCGACTAAAGATTTAAGCTTGGCTTGCATTTCAGTATTAGCATGAGCTTGTTCTGCTAGCTTGGCCTGCTCTGCTAATCCTATGCCTTGCTCTGCAATTCTTTTCTTTAATAGTTCAACATCAGTAATATCAGGATATTGTTCTATTGGTTGCATCGCATAAGCTTCATAGTCTTCTGGATTATTAGTCGTTGTTTCATCAGATGAAAAAGACACTACAATTGAATGAGAGTCTTCGTCATACGCCTTTACTTTAAATTTAATTGTCTTCATAATGTCCTCATTAATTAACTTGATCCACCTAATTGTGTGCCAGTTGTTTGCCATGTTGCGAAAGATTGCCCTGTAATGTATCTACCTGTAGCACCCCCTGCTCCAGGAGGTCTTGGATTTTGTACATAACTTGGGCTATTAGCTCCAGGAGGTACTCCTGCTACTCCATTAGCACCTCTTGCTCCGCCAGTACCACCTGCACCTGTCCATCCTCTACGTGGTATATAGCTGTTATATTTTGTTGCTCCTCCTGCACCACCCTGTGTGTCATTACCAGAAGATCCTGCGTTCCCATTATACTCAGGGGCTGCTCCTGTGCCTGCTGCACCACCAGATCCTGCTTGCACACCTGCTCCACCTCCACCACCAGAACCACCATATGTTGCAAAGGTTTGCCCTTTTTGACCTTCAGCAATAGTAAGCATAGAAGTACCAGATCCACCACCACCACCACCTGCTCCTGCAATAGTACCATTGTTAGTGATATTCACAGGTCTATTAATATATAAAGCATGACCTCCTGCTTGACCAGCAACGCCATTGCCGAGAGGATGATTTCCTCCACCACCACCATTACCTGCACGCCCTACAATAGTTCCTTGATTGGTAACATTAATCTGATCAGTTGGGCTAAATGCTGATGGTATAGATAAAGCGTATGTGCCTGTAGATGTAGATCCTACAGTCACGCCTGGATTAACAGTCAGGTTTACAATGGATGCTCCTGCTGCATAAGCTGGATTAGATGATACTTGTGTATATAAATCGTAGTTATTTGTATTCGATGTAATCGCTAAGTTAAGAATGGTTACATTACCACTGCCATAGAAATCACCTAAAGAAATTTCACCACTTGTTGGAACACCAGCAGCAGCATTAGTGGAGTTGTCATCAACTAATCCACCACCACGATAATATTCTGTAATGGCATGTGGAGCAGTGCCACCAAACTCACCAACAATATCGTTTTCTAATCCGAGATCACCTGATGTTTTGACTGTCATTAGATAGTTCCATAAGCTGTTACATCACCAGTCACTGTTAAGTTACCGCTAGCATCTATCTTCATTTGGTTTGTACCAGCATTAGCAAAGTACAATACGCCACCTGCTTCAGTTACTGTCCAGTCACCTAAGTCCACAGTAGTTGCATTGACTGTAGCAAATGTAGGTGAATTAGTTGTACCTAAGTTTTGGTCAATAGTGTATGCAGTAATGTTTGATGCTGTGCCTGTAGTGTTTTGATTGCCTGTAGTATTTACACCAGGTAAATCGATGTTAGCAGAACCATCAAATGATACGCCACCAATTGTTCTTGCTGTTGATAAAGCATCTGCTGTGCTAGCGTTACCAGTCACATCACCTGTTAAATCCCCAGTAAATGAAGTTGCTGCAACATCAGCTAATGCAAATGATGCATGAGCTGTATCAATTGCTGATCCAGGCTCAGGTGTATAGCTATCAAAGAATTTAAATGTACCATCTGTTGCATCACGGAAAATACCAGCATGTGCATAAGTGCCATCATTATAGTTACCTACCCAGCCCAAGTCGGGGTTAGTAACAGTTGAGCCATCATTTAAATAAATTAAGTTATCTTCAATTGCTAACTCAGTAGCAGAAATAGTAGTTGTAGTACCATTAATTGTTAAGTTACCATCAACAATCAGATTGCCTTGGAAGTTTGCATTATCATCATCATACTTCGCAATGTCTGCATCGTATGCTTGTACTGTTACTCCGATGTCTGAGTCAAGGACTGCATCAGATCCTAACGCTGTGTTGACATCAGAAGCTGATAAAGTCACTGCACCTGTTCTAGTATTGAATGATGTTACAGCACCTGATGCTGAGAACGCTGCTTCATCCCACGCAGAACCATTCCAAATATATAATTGTCCAGCAGTAGAGTTATAATACAAAGCCCCTGTAGTGGTTGTAGTTGGAGGAGATGCATATACACCAAGATATGTTTCAGCAAAGGTTACTACATCTGTAACATTAGTTGCAACTGTGTTAATGTTGGTTTCATTGCTAACAACTGAAGCAATGTCTGTTGCTAAACCAGCCACTGTATTGACATTAGATATGTTACCACCAACTGAATTAACATTTGATATGTTTGTTGCTACTGTACCAATTGTATCTGCACCATTTAAGTTTGTAGCGACAGTATTAATATCTGTATTTGCACTAGCTACTGTGTTGACGTTTGTAATGTTAGATCCAACTGCATTAACATTAGCAATGTTAGTGACTACTGTTGCAATGTTAGATGAATCTGTTGCTACTGTGGTGACATTCCCTGAAATACCAGCAACTGTTTCAACATCAAGAATCGCAGTGCTAACTGTTACAACATCACTAATAGATCCAGCAACGGTGTTGATGTTTGTCTCATTAGCGTAGATTTGATTTAAGGCTGTCGTGTTAGCAGCCACTGCTGACACTTCCGTATCTAGTCCAGCAACTGTATTGACATCTGCAATATTTGTTGCCACTGTGTTTACATTACTAATACTACCAGCCACTGTGTTTACATTAGTAATACTACCACCAGTATTATTAACATTTGATATACTACCAGCAACTGTAGTTACATTAGCATCATTGTTAGCTACGGTCGTTACATTCGATGCAATGCCTGATACGGTAGTCACATCACTTGCAATACCAGCAATAGTAGTCACATCAGTGACCGCATTAACAACTTCAGGGTTACCAGTCGTAGAGTTAAATGATAGATACTTACCTTTACGATCATCATCTTTAGGCAAGGTCATATCAATCGTATCTGGATCGGTCACGGGTGCTTTAATCGCACGCTCATTAGATTCAAGTACTTGTTGTGCAAAGATGGTTAAGCTATCAAACTCATCATTGAGTGAGGTAGCAAATAAAGGACCACCTGTGGTAAAGTCTGTTGTTCTTTCAATGGTACGATCACCCACAATAGTGATACGATCATCAGCATCTGGAGTTGTAGGTACGTTAGTTCCAACAACAATAGTCACTGAACCTGTACCATCAACGTTAACAGTGATAGTGTAATCTGTAGTAAGAGTCAGTTCTGTATCATTAAAGTATACAGCAACATCAGTCTGAGTTAAGACTTCAAAGTTAAATGCGTATGGGCCTACACCAGCAGAGCCAGTATAGACAATACGTCGTGTTGTGCTTGATATATCAATTGCCATAAGTTATCCTCTAGTGTGTAATCCTATCATAAAACCCTGAAATAGTCCATATATCACTCGAATGGAGTGCTGTTTGGATTTGTCTCTCCAGGCTGCCACCAATACTCCTTACCCTCTTTATAATCTCTGCTTAATGTTCTGTTAATTTGTGATTGATAATCAGGATCAGACCACAATAATAAACGTTCCCATACCATACGTTTCATTGCTGTATTAATCATCCAGTTGTTTTGATATGGTGTGTGTCTAATTAATGTCTTTAATGTTCTTGTTCTAAATTTGCTTTCAGCATCTTCGTCGCCTTCAGCAAAATCTTTAGCTGATCCAAATAAAGCATAACCAATACTATCTATTGCTCCAATAACTGGACCAGCAACATAACCTGATAAACCTTGACGATAGTCACCTAACCCAATAGCTACATCCACAAGAGGGCCAAGACCTCCGCCACGTGTAAATGCAGTTGCCCAAAATATACGACCTTCTTCAGTTGTTGGATCCATGCTTTGTGGCTTAACACCTCTAGCAACGTTCATTAGTTGAACACCAACACCACCTAGTACAGTCATCATAATAGCAACATCAGCGACTGCTCGCATCTTTTGTAATGGAGTTTTAGCTTCAGATAGTTGTCTATCTAAATGTAAATGTTTAAATGCAAATGGCCAAGATTTAAACATACCAAATGATCTTGTAATTTCTCCAGGAATGGTGCCTGGTTTTGTAGTGCCTATTAATTGTGTACGTTCTAATAAACTAACTGTTGGAACTCCACGTTCAGTTTCACCTAAGATCATACGCATATAAGCATCTGCTATCTCTTGAGCTTCTCCAGCTTCTAATCCACTAATCTTTTCAATATCTCTTGGACTCATGTATTTAAATTCAACATCACCAAACTGACGACTACCTTGTTTCGCTTGACGTATTTTGTTCCACATATCATCAGTAATTTCATATCTACTTAATGCAACTCTATCACCATCAGCTAACTTATCCCATGGTGTATCAGCAAGCTTAGCCCACTTTTCCATTAATGATCGACCAGCAAATTGTCTACCTCTTTCAGTTACTGCTGTTAATCCAGTCAGACGTAATGAAGAATCGCCGATAAATCTAAACAATGGAGTTGCTGTATCTTCAGCTAAATATCTATTTAATGTTGATGCTGTTTGTCCTAGTACTGCTTCATTGATTAATCCTAATTCAGCTGCTTCTTTTTTACGTGCCGCACCGTTAGTAATGTTGAGTAAGTTTTCAATATACCCAGCTACTGCTTTGACCTCAGGAATATTATTCATCTTAAACATACGAGCGACTGTGCCAGCATCAGTTGGTGCAGCAAGTAATGAAGTAAATCCTAATGAGGTAGACATAAGTAATGATCTGTAATTTCTAAGCAACTCTCCGCCACCTTCTTGTACTCCGTTGTATACGCGATACATATCACCAAAGAACTCTGCTGTTCGTTGTGCAGTTTTATCTGGATCTTTATACTTCTTGCGTCCTGTGTATTTACTCTTTAACTTTGAGTAGTCATTATTTCTTGCCAAGTCAAGTATTTCATTTTGTAAAAAGCTTACTGTAGAATCTGCATTAGGGCCAAGCACTTCCATCTTAGCAATGTCTTTAGCCATGCCACGCATGTAGTTAATCATAGAGTCGTATACTTGAGGCTCTCCATACAACTTCTGATACTGTTTAAATGAAGATGCATTTTTAAACTGAAGGATACGTTCTTCTTGATGTCTAAGGTATACAGCAGAACCAGCAGTGTAGTTAGATGCGTAAATAGATTTGTCTAACTTGTTTCTACCTTCTGATGTAATGCTATCATACACTTCACCTAAAACTGTGTTTAACTCATCATCTGTCATTTGACTTCCGGTACGCTTACTAATCATTGCCTCTTTGTCCATCAGTTTTCCAGTATCTTCTACCCATTGCGTTTTAGGCACTTTCCTAATCTTACCGATGTTGTGTGATTGTGGCATACGCCATTTGTTATTGTATTGTATGTTTCCGCCATGCTGATTAAATACAATGAATGCATAATCTGTTGCTTCTTTCCATGCCTTAGCAAACTCTGCGGCTTCTTTATTCTTTGTTGATCCCGGCTCAAACACTTCGTCTAATACATTATCAATTAAATCTTGTTTACGTTTTTGACTAGGTATGATTTTGCGAGTAAAGTCTGTTCCAGTGCGACCAAGCGCTGTCTGTTCCATTTCAAGTATTAAATTGTTTAATGGCGCAATGATGCGACTAAAGACTACATTCTCTTGTAAGTATAAATTCTTACCAACAGTAGTTTCAGGAACGGGTGTCATAATAGATTTAAGTGTTTCAAATGGATCTTCTGACGCATGTAGCTTATTACGCAATTCAATTTTCTTTAATGCTGTTTGTAGTTGCACACGCATCTTATGATTTTCACGTCCTTCAATAAAATCAATCGCTTTGTCTTGTGCAAACTTAATTCGATCTTCTGGATTTCTTAATGCAGCTTCAGATGATTCATAGAATTGTTTATAAATATCTATTGCTTCTTGACGAAACTTCTCACTCAGCACACCTTGTGCTGCTGCTAAACAAGATTCTAATCCATGTGTTATTTGTTCTGCCATTAATTTCTACACCTGTTAATATATTCTAAATGACGATCAACTTCAGCGTAATCATCTAAGACTTCTTGCAATGTTTTTGGTTGTCCACTTTCATCTGTCAACACTCTAAGATTTAGTATTGCTTCATCAGCATCATCAGCGACTAATCTTTCACGCATTGATTTAACTTCATTCTTAACGCTTTGTGATGCTGCACCATTTCTATAATCATCTAATGTCTTTATGTCACTAGCAATTTGTTTAGCGACTCGAGATGTTTCCGATATAAAACTGCTTGCTGCGATGTCTCCCCTATATATTTGGCCATCAAAAGCGCCTTCTGATAATCCCTGTCTGAGATTGAGGACTGTGTTGTTTGAGACGACATCGAAGTCTTCTCCGCGTCTAATTGCTTTTGCTGCGTTTGTGATTTCATTCGAGAGGATTCCCGCTTCGTCCCCATACGACCTAATGAGTTTGATGAGTTTTTCATTCTCTGATCTCCTAAATTTATTGATTGTTGTTGGTTCTTGTTTACTTAAAGCAGCACTTTCTCTTTCTAAGTATTTAACCATATCATTGATAATTGCATTACGCTCACGCGTAAAGTATAGACCCTCTAAGTCAAGAGATAATTCAGACATATTATATGATGATAAGTCTTTTGTTTCCATGACTAACTTTTCAATATTGTCTACATTCTTTAAGCCAGACTTGTTAATGATATCAAACATAGCAATCTGCTCTGCTTCATCTTTAAATTTTCTAGCTACAATCTTAGCAACATCTTCACTCACAATTCCACGAGTAAATGCTACAAATCCTTTTGCAGACAATCTAGCCAATTCACTGCTATCTTTATATGTAGGTAACATATCATCAATAATATCCTCTAATCCGGGATACATTTTAAATACCTTCATATCTTTTGGTGAAATAGTGCGGTCTAATGCATTACGTACAATACTAGATAGTCTTACTAATTCTGGAGTAAATCCTGATGACTCGTTTAATATAATTGCAGAAATAGGTTGATTGGCCTCTTGTGCTAAACGTAATCTTGTATGACCATCTACTACAGTTCGTATTCCTTTAGCATCTTCAAATACAATAATATGTCCAGCTTTGACCGGATCGTATACAACATTTTTAGGAACAGGCTCTTTAAATTGTTTAAACTGAAATCTATCTTCATCTATCTGAATGGTTTTAGAATCTACCTCTTCTGCCATGTTATATTGTTTTTCTGTTAACTTCACATCCTCCGGTACATTTAATCCAGCGTTAGGCCCTTTGTCTAATGCCTTCATATCATTGTCTAACAAATGTCTAAAGAATTGTATTGTATTGCCATGATGAGCAGTATTGTTTGGATCATTAGGAAAGAAGTTATTAGTTTCATTTACATCCAATGCTGTTTGTCTATCTAACCCCATTTCTAATTCAGGATCAGGTTTATATGTATAGCCTTGATTATCTGCATGTGCAGCTCTAAGAGCTTCAATACCTTCAATACGCTCTTTAGGTGTTAATGCTCTTTTGATTTTGTTTTCAGTATACTTAAAGTATTCTTTAATAGGCAGATGAGTTGCTCCAATAATAGCGCCACCAAATGCAGAACCTAATGCAATGTTTTGCAACATCTCTTGTTTGGTATAATCTTCACCTGTCAAGCGCTGATGCCATTGCTTGACTTGATCATATTCATATAATTCTACACCCGCAAGGATTGCAGAGTTGGTAGCAATCTTGCTGGTTAAGTTCCATGATGATCCTATAGGAATTAACATACTTGCTAAATCTAAATCATCCGAAGCCGCGCCAATCATTGATCCAGCAAAAGCGCCTATCTTACCTAATATGCTTTGTTTTTCACCAACTCGGTATTGTTCTTGTATTGTTTCTTCTGCATTAGTTGCTGCTTTAGTTTGAGCTGATCTATAAAAACTATCTGTGCTATTAAGATCAAACCCTTGTTCTGTAAGATAAGTCTTGTATTCTGGATTGTTTTCAGCTAATGAATATAGTTTATTGATTGTGCTTTCAATGCCGGTGCTACGCTTACCTGTAGGATCTTGCAAGTAAGTTGGGTTATCCATGATCTGAGTCATGTCAATACTATTTTGATTAGTCATTGATGCATACTGCTCAACAAGAGGTTGAAGTATGTCTGACATATAATCACGCTCTGCATCAGCTCCAAACGATGCAAACGTACCTTTAGTAAATGCAGTAAGGTTTTCTATACCACCACTATATTCTCCACCAAGGACAGGTTCTCTATAGTTAATCAGTGATGCATCAGGCGCACTTAATAGCTTCACTCATCACCACCCATGCGCTCATATCTGTATGAACTAAATCCAGTTCTTACACGTTTCTTACCAGCTAATGGTATGTCTTGTTGTAATGATCCAAACTGTTCTTTGGCTGTGTAAATTTCTTGTAATACATGTCCATCAAATCTAATTGGCACATTACTTTCATTAGTAAATGGATGTCCGTTTTTATCTAATAAAATGTAATGATCGCCAATTCTTTTTGGTGTAGCATTAGCTAAATCTTCTGTAATGTGTTGTTGCTTATTTGGTGCCGTAATAGAAGGCACTTCCCCTGTATCTACAACAACAGATGATAAGAAATCATTTGCATCTGCGGTAGAGAAATACTTAGGAAATTCCTCAAAATCCATATCATTATGAATGATTACAAATCTATCATTAACTTGAGATAATCCACCCATTTTACCCTCTGCTCCAGTTACTGCCATAATTGCTTCTTTATATTTGGCATCATTAACATTTGTGCTTCCAGCAGCATCAGGATACATTCTAGCATAATATGCATCAGCTGCCTGTAGTATTCTATCTGACTCTCCAGGATGTAACGAGACGGCATCAATTAAAGCTAATGCAGATTTAGTTTTCTTACGTTTGCTCTTCATATCTAAATTAGATTCTACTATAAATTGCTGACCTTCCAGTATAGTAGCCAGTGTATTTGGATCTGTGCCATTAACCGCTAACGCGCCAACATGAGCAAACACAGGATCTTTCGGAGACACTTGTTGGAATACAGATAAAGCATCTGCACCAAACGCATCAACTATTTGAGATGCAACTGAAATTTTCTGATCCTTAGTAATTTCATCAGATGAAATAATACGTGTTAATCGCTGAGCTTGTTGTTTAGTTAAGAAATTAGTCTCTCCAGGAATATAATCTGGCTGAGATCTAATTGCGTTAAATTGTTTTTCAAATGACATCTGTAATTGTTTTGAATCTCCAGTTAACAATAAATCAATATCGCCATGATTAGTACCTGATCGTGTAAGTGTATATTGTGCTAAGTCTTTATCCCTTGCTTCTTCTAATTTCTTAGCATGATCTTTTGCAAGCGTTACGTATGATTTAGGATAGCTCTCAGGATCATTGTCCCATCGTGAAATTAAAGCTTGTATTTCTGGTAATGATTTACTTTGAAATTCTTGAGATATACTTACTAACGCCATGGTAGTGTGGAAATCTTCTAAAGCCGCTGCTTTTGCTGGACCAGATAACTTAGCAATCTTATCAGTATATGATGTAAGCTCCACTCTCCAATTATTTACATTTGCACCTTCTTCAAGGTTTGATCTAATTGTCTTACCTTGGTCAGTAATGCCTTTTAATTCAGCTTTATATTCTGATGCTATCTGTGAGTATTTTGATTCAATACGAGATTGTAATGTATTCTTTTGAGTAGGTTTAAGATGTTTCCAAACATCTGAATATTTACCTAACTCACCTTTTTCTAATTGGTCATATACTTCTTCAATGGTTGCAAACTCAAGTTGTAATTCATCTGCAATGTGTCTATATAATGCTTCTGAGAATTCTTTTTGAATATCGTTTTTAAACGATTCTTTACGTGGACTGTTTGCAAATAACTGTTCTGCTTCTTGTTGTGAAGCTAAAAACTTAGCAAAAATAACACTAGGCTCTTGATTCTTCATATCTACTTCCATTTGCCTAACCATGCCAAACATAGTGTCTTTAGCTAAATCATCTTGTCTTTCTTGTTCTTTGCTGCGTAATTCTTTTAATGATGCTTTATAGTAACTATTACCATCTGTAATACGTTTTTGATAGAATGCATTAGCAGATTCAGGATCTATCTGTGCAATAACATTTGACCATGACTTTAATGGTGTTTCTAATTCTCGTTGAATAATTGCTGCATCAGTCAGCTGACCATTCTTAACTCTTTCATAAACATCTTCATAATGTTTATATGCACTATTAGTTAATTCAGATGTAGCTTGTTGAGCGTATAGTTTTTGTACTGCATCATTCCAAACCATACCACCATTTAATGCAGCTTCAATCGGATTGACACCAGTTGCTTGTGCATCTTCTAGTTGTTTAGTAGTTAATGGATTAGCAACTGTATATTGTGCAGCTTGTTTTTTAATGCCTATCTCTGCTTGTCCGGCAGCAAACTTACTAATAACGTCAAGACTACCTTCAATCGATTTTGATCTTCTAATTTGTTCTTGCAGATTAGGAGTTTGGATGGTATCAATACCAGCCATTAATGGTGCTTTTTGTTCGTATGTAGGTAGTCTAGCCATTTATTAATATCTCCCCGGAAATGCCTGAAATGGGCTATTGCCAACTGGATTAAACATAGAGGTTTCAAACATTGATGTTGGTCCTGTGTATGTATTCATTGCGTTAATTTGTGCGCCAGCATTTTCAAATCCAGCCACAGCTTCTGTTGGTGCTGGTGCGCCACCGGGCATTAATGAATAAGTTGTTGCAGCTGCGGATGCAATTTTAGTAAAGGCATCAAACCTAGAACTAGATACTGCTGCGTCTGCTGCTTCTTCAAACATCATCTTCTGTATTTCACCAAATGATCGTTTTTCTTTAGCTGCAATTTGTAAGTTTTTAAAGTCACGTCCAGCAAACTTCTCATTGATGTCTTGAACAAGTTTAGCTGATCCAGAGAATCCAGATACGCCACCAGCAAAGCCACGAGCAATCGCTGCTGCATTAGTTTGTCTGAGTTTGCGTAATACATCATTTGCTTGTATCTCTGCATTAACAGCATCACGTTCTGATTTAGCAAGAGCCATCTCACCTTGCAGTTCGTACATTGCTGCTTGATAGCGACCTTGCTGAAGAGCCTGTAACGCACCAGCTGCTTGAGAAGCTGCTGATACTGCCATCATAATGGTTGTTGGTTCTGCCATATTCTACCTTCCTGGATAAACTGATACTTTATATTCTAAACCTAATAATGTAAGCTTTAACGGTGCGCTTTGCGTCACTGTTATCTGGCCATCATTATTATACCCCAATATACCATGTAATGTCTTTGTACCTGTAAACTCTGGAACTGGACTACCTAATGCTCCAGCACCTAAAGATCGAATAGGAACAAGATTACCGTTAATTACTAAGTTCTGTGTTTCTAAGATTAATGCATTAACTTCTACAATACGTTTTTTAAATCCAATACGTGTACCTGTTTGTGTAGCCACTTCAATCGGCATGGTTTTAATCTCTACATCAATCGGCAATCCTACTTCACAAGATGTTGTTGGTGTATTGATAAATGTGACTGCACTGTCTGCTGTTTGATTTTCTTCTACATAACCATCTGATAACACATTCACTGTTTGTCCATCAATATGAGACATATCCAAACTAGCAACAGCACCACCTTGTTTTGCACAATCTGTTAAATAGTTACTATCAAAGACTTCAACATAGTATTTTAATGTACCACCATCATCACGTTCTACAATTGTATAAATATCAGTAATGTCAACACCTACGTCTAAGAACTTACCTTGTGTAGTAAACTCTGATGGGGCAATAACATCTTGCGCACGAAGTAATGAGAATACAGCCATAGAGCCATCATCTTCATTGACAATCAATAACAGATCATTTTCGTCAGTAGCCACTGCACGACGAATATCCATGTGCTTAGGACCTTTCAGTAAATGTCCAGCAAGCAATGAAATTTTAGATGTAATATAAGTTAATTGTGTATCAGAGTAAGCAATCTCAGATAACTGTTTACCTTGTCTTTGTATAAATAACACACCAGATTCTAATTGTTTAACTCGCACACCTTCTCTAATACCATTACGTGATGTCGATGATAAAAAGAAATCATTTGGAGTGATCGGTGTTAATCCTTCTTGCGGAACATAGAATTCACCACCCGTCGTAAATACTTGCAAATCACGACCAGAAATAATGTCAACGATAGCGTTAAAAGTATTAGTATCAAGAGTAGCCTCAACAGCGTCATCGTCTAGTCCTTCCACTGCTTCAAAGTCAAAATATAGACCTACTTTAGAACCCCAAATAGTTGATGGTCTTGATTTAGATCCGCCAAAGAATAATCTACCTTGATGAAATGTTACTGATCGTGGCCATCCTTTTGTTGCTGACCATACATCTTCATAACCTGTTTCTAATTCCCATTGACCAGATGCAGTTGCTGTAGTGTCAAAGAATGGAAATTCAGTCACTGCGTTGACAGATGTAGAGCTGTTATATTTAACTATTCTTGCTCGTCCTTGTGGACTAGCGTTAATGTATTGTCCAACATGTCCTGAGTTAAAGACTCCAGCCGATGCTGTTAATGTAATCTTGCCAGATACATCTGATGGTGTCAGCGTAGCAGCTGGATTAGTTGTAGTGATAGTAAATGCATACTGTGGTACAGAATCAAAAACTATATTAGAAATAGTCCATGATGCATCATTGGCACCACGCACAATCTTGACTGGTTGTGCATCTTCATCAACAATAATTAAAGTATCAGCAGATTGTGTCCAGCATAAATGATCTAAATGATCTGATGTTAATCCATATCCTGTGGTATCTAAGTAATCATTACCAGATGCATTAATGTTTGTAATAAGGACTTTATCTTTGTAAACATACATGCGATTGTTTGTGAAGCATAGCATGTAGCTATCATCAACTGAGAATTCAAAATGAACTAATCGTACACCATCAGCTGGAGTGCCACCTAATTCATTGATGAACTTAGTTCCCGGTCTGCGTTTAACGCCACCTTGAGGTTGACAAATAACATTACGAGCTGTCTCTAATGCATTTTGTCTAGCCTTTAAATCAACACGAGCTTTGAGAAGCGGATCTAACTCGCCTGTTGTAAAGTTAGTTTGTATGCTAACAAAACGTGCCATTAGTACCTCACGTTAATTAATGAGAAATCTTGTATCGCGTTTGTTGGGTTTCCTTGACCATCGATTGACATTGCTTGTCTCATATATCCACCACGACCATTTTCACTAGCTGTGCCTTCTGCAATGGTTCTCCAATATTCTGATTTGTCTGCTTGATCTGTAATCGGTAAAGCTAAATGCCAAGCCATTTCATATTTGAGTAATTGTACAAAGTAATGTGGTAATGCATATTCAGGTACATTGTATTGATAATCAATGTATACGACTTCATAGTCTGTTAATAGTTTGTTCCCCATCAGACGAAACTCTCTGCGTGGAGGTGCGCCTACATCATCTGAATCATATACGGCATTCGGTCTGCCAATAATGTCAGAGGGTAGTTGATATTCATATTTGTATTCATTAGCCGGTGTTGTCACCAATCGAGCTAATTGTGTTTTCTTAAACGAGAATGACCAGTCATACAGAGTTAAAGCACGAATCTTAATGTCTGGATAAAGTCTATCGCAAATGTTAGATTCATCTGTACCTTCTGTAAATGATGATATAGGATTTGCACCAAGCATCAATAATGCATCGGAACATATTTTAATATCGGTATCACCTGTAGCCATTTTCTTTCCTTTAAATGTGCAAATAGGTAGGCACCGAAGCACCTACCTTTCTGCAATATATTACAACTTAGTCAGCGTCTGCAACTGATAGTGCTGTACCGTCAGATACGTCAACTACGCCAGAAGCATTAGAAAGCACGACAACTAAAGATGCTGTAGGAACAGAAGCGTCCCATAAGTAAATTAAGTCGCCAACTTTTAATACGCTGTGTGCGTCATTGAAGTAAGCTGTTGTATTGATATCAGCAAGTGTATCAGTGTCTGGTGCTGTGTAGCTCCACATTTGAGGAGCATTACCAGCTTTAGCCTGACCACCTATTGGTTGTAGATTGTCTTTATTATAAGCCATGTGTCATTCTCCTTAAGCTGATTCACGACATGTGATTTGAACAATACCTTCAGCATCGATTGCTACGGCACCAGCTGAGAACATTGAATTCACAAGGAATGATGTTTTTTCTGGAACGTAGTTAATCTCTGTCTTAGGACCCATACCTTCAGCATAACCAACTGCATCTTTGTGGAATGCCCAAACAGTTCTGTCTAAAGAACCGTCAACAGCTAAACCACCTTCAGTTCTGTCGCCAAGTACGTGGAATGTGAAACCTAAGAATGTATTGATTTCACCAGATACTAAAGCTTTAACTGAAGCATAATCAGAAGATGTAAGTTTTTGTTCTGCTAAGATTGATGCTAAAGAGTTAGCATGAATCACCATGTGACGATCTTGTGGAGGTACGTTACCTTTATCTAACAATTTCTTAGCTGAAAGAAGTTTGTCTAAGTTAAGGTTTGTATCTGTACCACCAATGTCGTTTGACACAGTGTTTGATGTTGATGATGCTGTTAATGCATCAATAACAAGTTGGTCTTGACGGCGACCAATAGCATTAGCCACAACTTGCACTAATTCTTGTCTTTCGTCAAAGTTAACTTTTTGTTGCATGAAGATGTCAGAATATTCTGCTGCATTCCAATCTTCTAGTGTTGCTGTTACTTGTGAGAAATCCACATTTAACGGTGTTACGTCTGTTTGTGGAATACGTAATGTTGCTACGCCTTTACCCACTTTAGGAAATTTTGCTGTTGAACCCTCAACGCCGCGTCTTTGTCTTACTGCTGCAATAAGCTGTGCTTTAGCTTGGTAAGCCTGTTTAACTTCGGCATCAAATAGGGTAACAAAAGCATTAGATAATCCAATAGCCATTTGAGACTCCTTAGTAATTAATAAAGTAAATTAATCGCTGTGGTATGCCAGAATAATCTGGGCCTTGCTTGCTATTTACGATAGCCGGTCGACAAGATTACTTGCGTTTAAGGGTTACATAGAATAATGTAATAGGCCTTAGTGTGAATATTACCACAAAAAGGCCTGAATTACAAGAGATTTAGCCGTAGACTTGCTGGAATGCTCGTTCTACTTTGGCTCGGTAGGATGGATCTGTTTGATACTTAGGATCTGCAACTAACTGTTGCAATTCGTCTTTAGATGGTGTACCGTCTACTGGAGTTACTTCTGTAGGAATACGTCCTTCATAAGATGCTCTAAGCTTTTCTAATGCAGCAATACCTTTTGCAGTACCGCCCATGATTTTAAACTCTTCAAAGTCATCTGATGACCATACACCTTTTTGAACAAGACCAGCTCCCCATTTAACCATGCCTTGAATACGTGCATCGGCATTAGGGCCTAACATTTTCTTTTCTTGTTCTACGTTGACCGATGCTTCTTTTGCACCCATCATTTGCATATCAACTACTTGACCAACTAAATCATCAAGAGCAGCTTGACTGACTTGATATTCTTTTGCCCAACTCATGACATGATTACGTACTGGATCATCTTCTGCAATTTCACCAAATGCTGAAGTATCATAGTTCCCATCAGCTGGTGCTTTGTGTTTACCTTGAGAAATCTGCTTACGCAAATCTTTCCAAGACTTAGCCATACCTTCTAAATCAGGTGCTGAGTCTTCTGCTTTCCAAAAGTTCTCAGGCCACCAATCAGGTCGCTCTAATGGTTCATCATCTTCACCCGCTTCTTTAACAGCAAATTCTTCCTTTGCTTTTAATTCTGCTGGATCACGATGATCTATTTCTGTTGCTTGAGGATTTACTTCTGTTGTTTCTTCTGGCTCTGCTGATGCTCCATCGAGTAGGCCAGTGGATTCAGTTTCCTGAATACTAGGCTCGATTGTATCACTCATTATAATTTCCTTGCTCTAATTAACCTTGCTTCTAAATCCCGTACGATACTATTTTGTCCTTCTCGATAATATGCGTAGCTAGGATCGCTACCCGGCAAGGCAACAGGTTGCTCAACGACTGCTTCACGCAGCCATTTTAATAACTGTTTACCGTCCTCACCTCCAAGGACTTTAAGACAGAGACGATCTACATCATCTCTTTTTTGATTCACATCTCTAACGTCAAGCGGTAATGCTTGTTCTAAATCATCCCATCCAGCCATAATTATCCTTGTGACTGCATTACATTGTTCATCACTTCAGCAGCGGCTTCTGGGTTTTGTTGTGCAGCTTGTTGCGCCATCGCCATTGCTTGTTGTTGAGCTATAATGCGTTCAGTCTTTGTTGTTCTAATACGTTGTGGGATACCTAATTGTTCTGCAATAAAGTCCATCATCTCATCGATTTTTAATGTTGACGCTGCTTCTGGACCAGCTGCTTGTACGATTTGTGCGTATTGTAATACCTTGTCCACTTCTTCCATTGCTTGTGACATTGCTAATGGAGCTACTGGAGCAATCCTAATTTCTAAACCATTTACTTTTAATGGTAAATCAATTAAGCCACGTTCGCTCATGACATCAAGTATCTTAGTTACTAATGGTACCATGGTTTCATTGATGAGTCTACCGAATGCAGAGCCTAGGTTTTGTGCTAATTCCTTCATACGTTCAGCCACTTCTGTAGCAGATCTAGCTGACATATTGTCTGGTGGTAATGATTCATCCAATAAGATACGTTTAATATTCATACGTAAATCATTCATCACAATTTGTGATACGTTAAAGTCACCAGCACGTGGTAATGGTCTAAGTGATTCACCTTGTGGACCCCCGTTACGTGCTACAGGAATAATAGCACCCGGCATAATCTTCACTGTATTTGGATTCAATACACCATCATCAGCTGCTGTGTAAACACCAGCAATAGAGAGAGAAGCATTCTTTAACACTAACTCTAATGTTTTATTTAAAGTCTTCACATCAGGCAATGCTGTGATTAATGGACCACGACCATAGATCTCACCAGCTACTTTAGCATAGCGTGATACAATCCATGGACTCACTTCCATACGTCTGTAAACTAATTCTGTTTTAGATTCTTTGTGAATCACATGATAGCAATAATCACCACGCTTCATATCATAGATGGTTGCTTCCACTAACTCTACATCATCTGTTGGTTTGTCATCAATCTTCTTTTGTAATTCAGATGGAATCTTTGCATCAGGCCATTGTCTTTGGATGGCTTCACCTTTAAGACGCATACGTCTGTATACATTATCCACTTGACCATTAGCGCCTTCTTCAAATGAAACTAAGTATTGTGGTACTGGAATAAAGTTTAATGGATTAACATCATCACCCGGCTGTACCATCATCACTGCTGTACCTACACATAAGTCAAGTAAGAACTCACCAATCGCAATGTCAAAGTTAGATTGCTTAAGAGAAGAAAACATCTTGTCTGAGTATACGTCTAATGCGGCTTGTGCTTCCATGCGACGCTCAACAGGAATGTCAGTACCAGGTTCTAATCGACACCATTTGCGTTGTGGAGGGAAGATACCAGATTGCATACGATTAGCAAATCGCTGTGTTGAGTTGATGGCTGTAGAATCAAACACACGATTCATCTTTTTCGTGCCGCCTACTTTACCATCGTAATGTCCATCATAAAGATTACGTTGAGGTAAAGCAAACTCATAACATTCTTCGTATAAGTTTCTAAAATCTTCTTTTTTGATTAAAGCTTTATCGTGTCGCTTTAATACATCTTCGGCTTTTAATCTCATCATAATCTATTTTTCCTTTATTCAGTCCAGCTTAATATAATCTCAGCAGCATGAGGATTGTTATTCGTATCTGCATTAGTTAATCTAAATAAGTAAGTAGTCAATCCTTTAAGAATAATGTTATTACCACCTACTTCTCCACCACCACCTTTTTTACCAACACCTCCGGTAAGTATTTCCTGTAAGATTGTTGTTCCTGTTGATGTTACTGTTGGATTAACAATCGCTACACCTTGGCTAGTAATCGTACTGGCTCGATTACGATTAATAATCGGCAATGAGGTTCCACCACTGACTACTGCATTCTCATATAAATAACCAATCGCATTACCATTACATAATCCTGAAATACTAAATACTGGGTTTAATCCACTCGGAAACGCAATGGCAATATCAATACTTTGTCCAGCGGGTAATGGATCAGCAAATGTACGTAATGATCCTGTTGAAAAGCCATGGCCTTCAATTAGCCTGACTTGTTCAATGTCTCTTGTCGAATATGCGTCTCTATATAATTGCATTAGAATGAATACTCCAATGATCCGCCAAGATATGTTGGCATCATCACTTTAAAGTCTTTACCATGTACATATACTCCGGATGCACGTATCGTTGCATTTAATCGATCAGTAACTGGATGAGTGTAACCAATACTGCCAAACACGACATCTGCACCACCAAATCTTTGATAACCTCTTTCATCAATCGTTATTGTCTCTTTCTTTCTACTTTTATCTTGTGAATAACCTTGCACTTCTAAATCAAACCGCTTTATGTATTCTTTAGCAATATTCTTAGCTTGATCTATTTCAATAATATTATCACTCATTTAAACGCACTCATCATGTCTTGATTTATTTTCTTAAACTGACTATCTTCCATTGTTTGGTCAAATACAAACTTACCCATTTCAACATTGGTAGCAAACTTAGATATGGTATTTTGTGCAATCTCTAATCGTCTAGTTACACCATCATTACCTTTTGCTTTTCTTTCTTGATACTCACTATGATTAAGTAACTCTTGTGCAGCCGCATTATACTCGCCATTGTTCATTTGATTTACCCATTTATACAGATTACCTGTTTTACTTCTCAAATCACCACGATATTCTAATTGTATAATTTCAGCTTGTAATTCTTCTGGCATATCTTTTAATTTTGGAATAGCCTCCATTGCTCTTTTTTTGTGAGCGTTGAAAGATTCTAAAAATCCTTTATCAATATATTCATTAGTTTGTCCAATGCCATAAGTCAGTACTGGTTTTTTTGCATCATCATAATAAAATGCATTTACAAAACCTTCCTCTTCTACTACTCTTCTTTGAGCTAATGTAAGTGATCCACCGATTAATTGTTCTACTTTTTTAACAGCAGACGGCCCGCTCAATTTTAATGAACTTGGAATGTCTTTAGACGACTTGTATGGATTTTCTCTTGTGCCTAAGGTTTTATCCATGTAAGCTTGTCCTTGGAGCATTATACAAATTAATAGGAGCAAAATATATTTCATGCCACTCAATCATGCCCACTCAGCTTTCTGAATACGCAGAGGTCCTAAGTTAATTAAAAAGTAATCTACAGGCGCACCATCGACTTCGCCTTCGTAGATCTCGACTCCAATATTAAATCCCCAGTAAAAGTGATATGACCACATACTACTTCTTACCTTTCTTAGCTTCAGACATTGCAATCGCTACAGCTTGATCTCGCTGAGTTACTTTTGCACCAGAACCAGATTTGAGTGATCCTGATTTATATTCCTTCATCACTTTCTTAACTTTCTTTTGAAACTTGTCCATCATAACTTAATACCTCCACCAAGTATTGATCCTGTAATACCTAAACCACCTTCACCCAGTGCTGGTAATCCTGTTGATGGCTCATCACCGGGTTGTCTTGCTTTACCCATTAATCCACCAGTGGCTCTTGCTAAGCGGCGTTTAGTTGCTTTACTTTCTGCTGATGTACGTTTTGCCTGTTGCGCTCCAGTCTTTGCACTTCTTTCAATATCTTTTAATTCACCTGCGGTAAAGTCTTGACGATCCTCACCAGTAAACAATTGAGCTGATCTAGTTTGATATATAGGTCGTTGACTAACTGGCCCATATAATCCACCTACAAATGGCGTGTATCCTTTAATCAAAGCATTTTCTGGCGCACTGTAACTCACCGAATCAAAACTACCAATTTGATGTGCAACTGCTTTATTAAAACTACGCACTCCAGCCTGCCACTGACCAGATGTGGTCATATACTCTAAACCTGTTTCTTGCTTTCGCATGCCTTCTGATATTTGTGTATCAACGGCTTTGTTCCACCAGTCTTCAGATTTAAATACATTACGGCCACCAGCGAGATCAATTAAATCTTTCTGTGCATTTGCAGCTTTAGGAAGCATACCTCTTGCTAATGCCATACCAAAGTCAAGCGCAGCCATATTAACCTCCTAATGTATTTTGTTCTTCGTCTAACCCGACTTCTGGATTTAATCGTGTATCAGACAACAACATACGCTTACCGCCACGGCTTGTTGCACGACGTTTAGCTGCCATTTGTTCTTGTAAATCACGCTTTTCTTCTTCAGATTGTTTACGCATACGTTCTGTTTCTGCTCGTTGTGCAGCTAATTGTGCTTCTGCTGCTGATGTGTCTGGCTTACCGCCACCGAATACACCACCCATTAGGTTCTCCTCATAATATAATAATCTGTTTTATCTGTACTATACTCTTTCAAAAGACCTTCAGATTGAAAACCTAAACATCTAGCCCAAGAAACAGCACGTTTATCAGTGGATCTTACAGTAATTTGTATACGATGTAAAGAAAATAATATCTCACATATATCAAAAAATGTATTAGCACCCTTAGTCATCGCGATTGGATATCGTCTTGCTTCATCTGAGAATAAAGACCACGCTTCACCCAAGCCTTCCCATATAACAACAGTGCCAAAAATAGCGACAGGAATGCGATGCAACATTGCAGTAACGCAAGGACCACATTGAGATTGATAAACCACACGGCGTTTTCGATCGCTTTGAGGAACTTGAAAAGCTGTGTCATCAGATAATCCTTTAAAGTTATTTAAATGTTCGTAGGCAAATGGATGATAAGTGACACCTTTAACTTTTGGCATATACTCATCAAGATGTTCTTGACTAATTGAATATATCAAAATCTGAATTGACTACAGTTTGTGAGATTAATGTATTCTGTGTCAGTGCTGATTTGGTCATGCGTTTATGTTCACCACCGCCTAAGAGTAAGTAGCCAAATGCATCACCAATGTGTGAGTGTTCGTTTTTATTTGGACTATCTTTGAATCGTTCTTGTCCAGCACCAACAGCCACCCGTTTAAAGTGATAGCCTCCAGATAAAGATTTACGAATACGCTTGCATGATGTATGCACTAACAATCCGGGTTTACCATTAATTAAGCGTTGCATTGGAGCTGCTGCCCCTTCACGTCGTACTTGAAAATTGTTAGAAGGTGTTGGCTGTGCGCGCAATCCTAATGTCCGTAAATAATCAAATGCAGTGACTTCATAGATCGCATCACGTTGCATACCGGCTGGATCTCCCCACACCATCACTTGTGCTTTTGGATAACGCGCATTGATCTCGGCTAACAACTGTTGACCAAATCTTTCAAGTCCCATATCTTCTGTCACAATTTCATGCAGAATAATCCAACGGCCATTAGCTAATCGTTGCCCGATTGCGGCTGCCGGTGTTAAACCGAAGTCTAATCCTATGTGCAATGGTAACGTTGGATCGTATTCCACGTCTGATGAACTCATTAACTGGTCATCATATTCTGGCCATACAGGTCGTCCTTCTTGGACGTATGTAAATCTACCTTCAGCGTAACATCTAATCCAATCTAAGTTTTTACCCCCTAGCATTTGGTTATAATATCCACCTGGTAAGTTACGTACATTTTCTGCTTTAGGATTTATTTTCCACCAACGACCACCCGCAAAGATGTGATCGTTTGCTTCTGGATTCTCAGGTAAGTTCTCCGGTGATACTTCTACGACTCCACCCGGTTGTTGAAAGAAGTCCCATCCATACTTACCCGTGATCGGTTCTTTAGTGCTTAAACGAAACCACCAATGGTCATCGTCCATGGGGTTAGTATCCATCCACACACCGTGCCAAGTAGGCCCTCCATCCCGTTGCGTTGGATATCGACCAACACGATGAGTAAGACCATCAATAACAGCCTTAGGTAATTCTCTTGCTTCATTGACCCATGCTCCTGTTAGTTCTAATGATAATAGTTTACGTACATCTTTAGGTTGGTCCAATGCTAAAAAGATTACTTCACAATCGATGCCAGCGGCATCACCTCGGGAGGGTAGGCGTATGTGATGTGTAATCGGAGGTGTGTATAACATCGGACCAAAAGTGTTTTCAGGAAATAACTCTTGCCATGTTTTAATTGTTGTTGTCTTTAATTCTGGATAAGAGTTCCTGACAATTACAAATCTGGTGTATCTAATCCCATCAACGGGTGATGGTTTTTGTTTGACGGCACGCATCATGATTTCAGCAGCACACGCGTAGGACTTCCCCGAACCTACAGGACCCATCAAGCCTCTGACAAAAGCATTGCTTTGTAGAAACTTATAAGTCGTCAGTGCGCCACTGAAGTCAAGATCAATGCCCGGACCCGCTAGGCTTTTCTTACTACGTTCTTTTTTATTGCTCATCGTCGATGTCTTTAAACTGCATTGTCACCATGCGTTTGAGTTCTTGATTCTCTTTCCATAGCAAATCAATAATCTCCATGACTCTTGAGTTATTGAGATGTGCCATGGCAAACTCTTCACGCAGTTGCTCAATCTTTGGTTTGAGATCCATCTTTAGTCTCCATGTGTTTAACTAAAAAAGCAACATAATGTTGTAACTTCCGCAAGTCCTCAACACCCCCCTTGTCCTTCCAGCGTAGTGCATACTTTATGATATTACCATTCAAGAATCCTTCATAGGCCTCGTCTGATAAATACTCTTGCATAATGTCTATAGGTTGAATGGCATGTCGCTTGTAATGGTCGCCACCAACTTGGACATCTTTTGGGTCACTCATCTTTTTTTCTTCCTAATCTTTTTTGTGCGTCTTGTGCAAATTTTACCACAATTTCAAAATGTTTCTCTGGTGCTTTTAGTATCTTGTCAATCCATGCAGTATTTTTATCAAAGTCCTTCATCTTGTCCTTCTGTTCCTCGACTATCTTCAGAAACTTCTGTCTCGATTGACTGTTTAGGTTCTTCATAATATGTTGTTGTCTCCGGTGCTTTTACGTTAATGCCAATCACAGATGGCTTATCTGATTCGTCAGGACTGTCTAATAATCCAGATGCTTTCGCTAAGATTCTTAAAACACCCACTTTATCCCAAAGCTCAATATCAATAGTTGTATAACTATTACCTTCCTTATCGGTCTTGGTAACAGTCTTAATACTCTTGATAGCTTGTAATGCATGCTCAGGAATATCCTTGCTTGCCTTGACCTTAATGTTACCTTCACTATCCCACTCCATAATATCTGTTGGTTTAGTATTAGCAATACTGAGAAGCGTGTAGGAGACAGCTTCTCTGTTTGCTGCTAATGTTGTAGACCGCTCCAAGTTCTTTTGCAAGGCTCTGACACCCCCATACCCAGCAAGACTTGGAATCGGTTTACTTTTATTTTTCGTCTCAGCCATTAGAAGGGTAAGTCGTCTTCTAATTCATTTAACTGATCTGAGGACACAGCCTGATTCGTTGACTGCGTATTTTGTACTGATGCTCGCATATTTTGGTTC
>Ga0255765_1001668_pt1 | contig 26944 bp, 25 predicted proteins | sample 041ome_8_FD_179965 | JGI IMG/M metagenome (GOLD analysis project Ga0255765, IMG submission 179965) | Coastal salt marsh microbial communities from the Groves Creek Marsh, Skidaway Island, Georgia - 041407BS metaG (version 2) | ecosystem: Environmental > Aquatic > Marine > Intertidal zone > Salt...
AAAGGTTTCTTGCTAAACCATGTGATCTCAGAAGAGTTACCGCCATGTAAAGCTGGTCCGCATATGTCTAACTCGGATCCTGTGACAGGTCAGGCAGCTTGGTATGACGTACGTGTGAAAGTTTATAAGGCAGACAGTAATGAGCCTGAAGTGAGCTTTCCGCAGTTCAAACCACAGCGTCGCGTACCAGGTCAGGATAAGAAGCGTGGCAAATTCCAAGCCTATTTTGCGGGTATGTTCCGCAAAAAGACTGGCATTAAAGATTAAGCCGACAAGAGAGAAAGGTAATGACTCAACTTGCATTGGTAATTGATTTGAATGTTTGCGTAGGCTGCCATGCTTGCGTGACATCTTGTAAAGAATGGAACACTTCTGGCTGGGCTGGTTACATGGTGGATGAGCGTCCTTATGATGCTGACCCAACAGGTACCTTCTTTAATCGTGTTCAAACATATGAGGTCGGTGAGTATCCGAACACAGAAACAGTTCACTTCCCTAAGAGCTGTTTGCACTGTGAAGAGCCGCCATGCGTACCGGTATGTCCTACTGGCGCGTCGTACAAGCGTGAAGATAACGGCGTAGTACTGGTTGACTATGATAAGTGTATCGGTTGTAAGTACTGCTCATGGGCTTGTCCATATGGTGTACGTGAGCTTGATGAAATGCAGAAGGTGATGAAAAAGTGCACCTTATGTATCGACCGTATCACTGACGAAACGAAACCTGAGTCTGAGCGTAAGCCGGCATGTGTATTAGCGTGCCCGACAAGTGCACGTATCTATGGCGATGTGCATGATCCAGATTCAGAAGCATCTGTGGCGATTCGTGAGCGTGGTGGTTATCAGTTAATGCCAGAGTGGGGTACTCAGCCGGCTAATCATTATTTGCCGCGCCGTAAAACACGTATCCAGATCTTCGAGGATGAGCTTATTCGTGCGGAAAATCCGCTCGATAAAGAGCATCCATTGCCAGCGGCGACTGGCGACACCCTCGACGACGTTTCGTACTAAAGGAGATCGACAGTATGCATCCAGCGTTTTCTGTAATTTTCCTCACGACTTTGATTGGCGCAGCTCAAGGCATGTTTATGGCTTTGGTTACCGGTCAGGTTTATTCAATTGCTAATTTGCTACCCGCACAAGACAACGTAAGTTTTTATGCGATGGGTAGTTTGTTGTCGCTGATCTTCCTTGCAGGTGGTTTGGTTGCCGCGGTTTTCCACTTGGGTAAGCCTAGCTACTTTATTACACGAGCATGGCGCGGTATGTCGCAATGGCGTACTTCATGGTTGTCGCGAGAGTTGATCGCGCTCCCTGTGTTTATGTTCTTTGTGTTTTTGTATGGCTTGGCACATTACATGCAATGGACTCAGCCGCTATTTGTTATCAAAGGTGTATTGCCTGTTGATGCGAGCTTGATTATCGGGACTATCGGTGTGTTGTTATCGATCACGCTATTCATCAGTACAGCAATGATCTACGCGAGCTTACGTTTTTTGCAGGAGTGGCATCATCCTTTAACGGTAGCTAACTTCATGCTCTTTGGCTTAGCCTCAGGCTTCACCTTGGCGGCAGCATTCTCGGCGTGGGCTGGTATTGATCTGATTGTGTTCTTCGGCTCATGGGCGGTGATCTTCACCATCATGTCAGCCATAACCCGTGGCTTCTCTATGTGGCGTAATGGTCGTATCAAGCATAAGTCGACCTTGCGTTCAGCATTGGGTGTGCGTCATACGCACATTACGCAGCGTTCAATGGGCTTTATGGGTGGGTCGTTCAACACTAAGGAATATTTCCACGGTGCATCAAATGCGACACTCACGTTTATTCGTTTGTTCTTCCTGGTTGCTGTGTTTGCAGCGCCGGTAGCATTACTGGCAGCAGGTGAGGCGACTAGTTCTGCAACACTTCCGTTAGTTGCCTTTGTTGTGCAGTACATTGGTTTAGTTGCTGAGCGCTGGTATTTCTTTACCGAAGGTAAGCATCCGCAAAATCTGTATTACCAAACAGTCGGTTAAACGATTTATGATCTAAGAAGCCCCCGAAAGGGGGCTTTTTTGTGCCTAAAAGCAAGAAATACTGTTAGCTGTGCGGGTATCGCTGTAGTGCAAGTGACTGATTGTCATTAGAATACGAGCACTTAACTAAGGAAATTATTATGAAAGCGCCTGAGCTTCTTTCACCGGCGGGTACATTACGCAATATGCGCTACGCCTATGCGTATGGTGCGGATGCGATCTATGCTGGTATGCCTCGCTACAGTTTGCGTGTGCGTAATAATGATTTTCTAGAAGATAATTTGCGTACCGGTATTACGGAGGCACATGCGCAAGGAAAGCAATTCTTTGTGGCAACGAATGCAATGCCGCATGGTGCCAAGTTAAAAACATTTTTAGACGATATCGGGCCGGTGATCGATATGGGTCCTGATGCACTCATCATGGCCGACCCTGGTTTGATCATGTTGGTCCGTCAACACTGGCCGGATATGCCTATACATTTATCGGTTCAAGCCAATACGGTTAACTCGGCAGGTGTTAAGTTCTGGCAATCGATGGGTTTAACGCGTGTGATTTTGTCACGTGAACTGTCGCTTGATGAAGTTGCGGCGATTCGTGACGATTGCCCGGACATGGAGCTAGAAGTATTTGTTCATGGTGCGCTGTGTATTGCGTATTCAGGCCGCTGTTTATTATCAGGTTATTTCAATCACCGTGATGCAAATCAAGGTACCTGTACCAACTCATGTCGTTGGGATTACAAAATCGCTAAAGATGATTTTGATGCAGTTAATGACACCTCGATTCCATCTGTCGCGCTATCAGATATCAAACGTCATCCGGCAGCAGATGAGATTTACTACTTGGAAGAGCGTAATCGTCCAGGTGAGTTCATGCCAATCTTTGAAGATGAGCATGGTACTTACATCATGAACTCGCGTGATTTGCGTGCGGTTGAGCACGTACATCGTTTGACGCAGATTGGTGTGGATTGTTTAAAAATCGAAGGTCGTACTAAATCACATTACTACACTGCACGTACCACGCAGGTATATCGTAAAGCGATTGATGATGCGGTAGCGGGAAGACCCTTTGATCCACAACTTTTGGCGGAACTCGAGAATTTAGCTAATCGCGGATATACCGACGGATTTTTTGAGCGTCATGAGTCGCAGGAGCTGCAGCAGTACCGTACGGGTGCTTCTATGGCGGATAAGTCACAGTTTGCAGCGGAAGTCGGTGAAACCGATAACGATTCAGGTTTGACCGAATTGATCGTGAAGAACCGCTTTGCTGTTGGCGACAAGATGGAGTTGATTACACCATCAGGTAATCATCGTTTCACGCTAAGCGAGATGATCGATAAGAAAGGACACAAGGTTGACGAAGCCAAAGGTGACGGTTGGGTGGTGCGTACCCGATTACCGCTCGGCACTGATCGAATGGGATTGGTGGCTCGCTTCGTCGATTAAATCTTAGTGGTTTAAGATCTGTTCTAAGAACTGCTGGGTGCGATCGACCTGTGGATTGCTAAAGAAGGCTTCTGGCTCGTTCTCTTCCACAATCTCACCGCCATCCATAAAGATCACACGGTCCGCGACTTTCTTCGCAAAGCCCATTTCGTGGGTGACGCAGAGCATTGTCATACCCTCTTGTGCCAGCTCTATCATTACGTCCAGCACTTCTTTGATCATCTCGGGGTCGAGAGCTGATGTCGGCTCATCAAACAACATGATGTTTGGATTCATGCAGAGTGAACGTGCAATCGCCACACGTTGCTGCTGACCGCCAGAGAGTTGACCTGGGTATTTGTTAGCTTGATCAGGAATCTTTACCCGCTCGAGGTATTTCATCGCGATCTCTTCTGCTTCAGCTTTTGGCTTCTTCTGTACCCAGATAGGACCTAAGGTAAGGTTTTCGAGAATCGTTAGGTGAGGGAAAAGGTTGAAGTGTTGGAATACCATGCCCACGTCCTTACGGATCGTTTCGATGTTTTTCACATCCTCGATCATCTCAACACCATCAACAACCAAAGAGCCTTCTTGGAACTCTTCTAAGCGATTAATGCAGCGAATCATAGTCGACTTGCCTGAGCCCGATGGACCACAGATAACAATACGTTCGCCTTTCTTTACGCGCAGATTGATATCACGCAGCACGTGAAAGTTGCCATACCACTTATTTAGGTTTTCGATAACGATGACATCTTCAGTATTAGAGTTGGATGAGATGGCTGTCATGGTTAGTCTCTCTTATCAGTGTTCATTGTGCGTTCGATGCGGCTCGCTAATAACGACATGCCGAAACAGCTTCCCCAGAAAACGAGGAAGACAAATAGATAGCCCTCAAGGGCGTGACCACCTAACCAGTAGGAGTTAGATAGCGCAGTTTGTAAGGTTTGTACCACTTCGGGAATGCCGATGATCAATAAGAAAGTGGTGTTCTTAAATAGCATGACGAAGGTTGCCAAAATGTTTGGCATGGAGATCTTAATGACCTGGGGCAAGATGATCAGCATGATCTTTTGCCAATAACCTAAGCCAATTGAATCAGCTGCTTCGTACTGGCCTTTAGGAACAGCTTGGAACCCGCCGCGGAATACTTCTGCCATATAACCTGACATAAAGAAGATCAGCACGAGCCAAACTCGAATGAGTTTGTCGACGTTAGTGCCTTCTGCGAAGAACAGTGGCAGCATGACTGAGCCCATGAAGAATAACGACAGTACGGGAACGCCACGGAAGAACTCAATAAAGGTGACAGAGACAGATCGAATAAACGGCATGTCTGAGCGACGACCGAGTGCCCAAAGGAAGCTGAATGGGAAGGCCACAACAATGCTTGCTGTAGCCATAAAGACATTCAAGCTAAAGCCGCCCCAGAGGTCGGTGCTCACCATCTCTAAGCCCAATAGGCGACCATCTAAAAGGGCAATGCCGACAACAGGAAGCAGCAACCAAGCAGCGATAGATGTTTTTAAGCGAATTGATTTTGGCAAAGTGAAAGAACCGATGATCACCAAGATCAGTAACACGATGGTGAGGTTAATGCGCCAGACTTCTTCAGGTGGGTAAGTGCCATAGAAGAATTGATAAGACCATGCGTTAACAAAGACCCAGCAAGCCCCATCATTTACACAAGCCGCTTCTGTTTCGCCTTTAAAGTTTGCTGAGAGGAAGGCCCAATCAATCAGTAAGGGAATGTAATGCGCCAGAAAACTGATGAATGCGATGGTCACAACCGCATTGGGAATGGATGAAAATAAATTATCTCGTAGCCAAGCGATTAAGCCAACGCTTTTGACCGGTGCTGAGCGAGGTGAGCTAGGTTGAAATTCTTTCATCATGCTCTCCTATCGGCTGACCAGTGACACAGCACTGTTAAAGCGGTTCATCAAAAATGAGATCACCATATTTACAATGAAGTAAACAATGATGGTCATGAAAATTGTTTCGATGGCTTGGCCGGTTTGATTCAGTGCCGTACCGACGAAGACATTAAATAAGTCAGGGTAGCCAATCGCTGCAGCAAGTGTCGAGTTCTTAACCAGTGATTGATATTCAGAGTTAAGCAAAGGAACAATCACACGCATCGCTTGTGGCACGATGATCAGTGACATGATTTTATTTTCACGTAGCCCTAAGCTGCGAGCGGCTTCAGTTTGTCCGCGTGGTATTGATTGAATACCAGCACGAACAGCTTCTGCGATAAAGGCACCGGTATAGACGGATAATGCGATCGAGAGCGCCATCAGCTCAGGGATAACCGTCACGCCACCAAAGTAATTGAATCCTTTTAGGGCGGGATAGTCGACGGTGAAGGGAAACCCAGTTAATGCCGCAGCCATCAGTGGTGCGAAAATAATCAGTGCAAGGCTGGCTTTTAAAACAGGGAATTGCTCGCCAGTGATTTCTTGGCGTTTTTTCGCCCAGCGTCTAAGGTAAAAAACACCCCCAATAGCCAGAGCTAATACTGTCCATACTACCCAAGCTAAATCGCCACCAACTAACTTTGGAAAATAGAGGCCGCGAACATTAAGAAAGACGGCTTCACCAAGGCTAAGGCTTTGACGTGCGCTAGGTAGCGATGAAAGGACCGCAAAGTACCAAAAGAACACTTGTAGCAATAACGGGATATTGCGAAAGATCTCGACGTAAACAACTGCAAGCTTTCGGATAAGCCAATTGTGTGAGAAATAAGCGACGCCGAAAATAAAGCCAAATAGCGTGGCAAAAAAGATACCTATAACAGATACCAATATGGTGTTTAAAAAGCCGACAACAAAAATACGCGCATAGGTGTCAGTGGATTCGAACGATATCAACGACATTAAAACGTCGTAACCCGCAGCGGCATCGAGGAAAGCAAAACCGGTCTTAATGCCCGTCGCTTCCATATTGTCTAGCGTGTTACCGATAACGGTAACAAAGAAATACAGCAGGCCTGCAACAAGTGCTACCTGATAAAAGAGTCCACGAATACGTGGGTTATTGTAAAAGGCGGTCGAGGTGGCATCAGATGATGCTTTCCGGTTAGCCGATTTTACTTCTTCAATGGTTTTCTCATTGAACATCCAATGGAACCTTTTCGATGTCTTTTACGTAGAAAGGGGCACTTGTGTGCCCCTTACATTCAAGTTAAATGCTTATTAACGCATTGCTGGTGCATACAGGATGCCGCCATTACGCCAAGAGGCATTTAAACCGCGCTCAAGCTTCAATGGCGAGCCTGTGCCCACGTTGCGCTCGAAAGACTCTGAGTAGTTACCTACTTGAGTAACGATTTGGTATGCCCAATCTGCACTTAAGCCTAGGTTTGCACCAAGCTCACCTTCTGCACCAAGAAGACGCTTGTTCGCAGGATTGCCGTTAGCTTTCTTATCAGCTGCATTGGCTGCGGTAACGCCTTGCTCTTCGGCTTCAATCATTGCGTTCAATGACCACTTAACGATGTTGAACCATTGATCATCACCTTGTCGAACGACAGGGCCAAGTGGCTCTTTAGAGATAACCTCTGGCAGGATGATTGCATTGCCTGGATTCGCTAAACCAATGCGAAGTGCAGCAAGCTGTGAACCATCAGAGGTCAAGAAGTCACAACGACCTGATTCGAAACCTGCTCGAGTTTGATCGGATGTATCAAAGGTGACTGCTTTGTATGACATCTTGTTTTCACGGAAGTAATCCGCAATCGCAAGCTCTGTTGAAGTGCCTGCTTGAATACATGCGTTTGCACCATCAAGTTCTTTAGCGCTTTTAACACCTAAGTTCTTCATCACCATGAATGAAGCACCGTCGTAGTAGTTGGTGCCAGCAAAGTTGATGCCTAGTGAGGTGTCACGGGTATGCGTCCATGTGGTGTTACGCGACAGCATGTCGATCTCACCTGATGCCAATGCAGTGAAACGCTCTTTAGCGGTCAGTGGCTTGAATTTAACTTTAGACGAATCGCCTAATGTTGCAGCAGCAACAGCGCGACATACATCAACGTCCAAGCCACTCCATTCGCCTTTTTCATCTTTTTGAGAGAAACCGGCAAGACCGGTGCTTACGCCACAGTTCACACTACCGCGAGCTTTAACGTCATCAAGTGTTCCAGCGTTTACAGAGGTAAAAGAAAGACCGGTGGCAAACACAGCTGCCAGGGTGAGTTTTTTATTCATCAGAGTGTCCTTTGGGTTTTTGTTATTTGGGATATTTCAGGGTGATATCCTTAAACACAACTTACTAAAAGACTTTGATTTTTCCTAGGGCAAATCGCCTACAAAAAGCGCGTTAGCCCAGCATTGCTTGAAAAGCATGGGCGAGTTGGTCAGATCGCTTGGGATCTCGCATCACAGCTAACAAGGGTTGCTGGAGCGTTGAGATGCGCAATAAGTCACTGATGCAATGATTAAAAATCGCCTGGTCGACCTTTTTGTTAGCCAATGTCTCTAGATATGCAAGCGCAATCTCGGGACTCTGCATGGCTTCCCATGCGCGGCCACCAATTGCAGCTAATATTTCAGGGTCGGTGGCGAACGCAGTCGATAACGCTTTCCGTATAGCTAGATCGCGGTAACTCTGGGGCGCTTGAGATAAGCCTCGAACTAATGCGGCTAGAACAGCGGCATCAATTGACTCGCTGTCGAGCTTTGTGGTGAGGCTTTTAGCCAATTCATCAGGCAGGGCTTGATTTTCAAGGCACTGACAAAGCGCGACAAGCGGCTCATTGGGAAGATGCGGGATAGACTGAGTTATCAAATCAGCTATTTCATTGTCGCTAATGCGTGCGGCAAGATCGGCAATGCCCTGAAAACCCACAAACGCCCATTGATCCCAGCCCACTGCGCCAGAGAAATACGCTTTTGCGTGCTCGAAATATTGTGAAGGCTCGCGATTTAGGTGCAGGCCTAGCTGCGCATTGAGATTAGCGAGCTTATCGTCACGGGGTTTAAACACATACGGATTGTCTTCTAGAGCAGCACCGAGATCGGATGTTTTGCCATCCGCCGCTTCTGCCGCCAGCTCAACAAACCGATGTAGGAAATAGTCGCGAGTCGCTTGGACAAGTTTGCCTTGCTCATCAAGGTCAAACCGAATGAACCAGATCACCGGTTCGCTCAGAGAGGTCGGCCGCTGCTGTAAAACAGCAAGCCAAGCTTTTTTTTGTAACGGAAAAGGGTAGCTCAGTTCAGTTTTCTCAAAGGCAAGAAAGTCATCCCGACTGATGGCGCTAACTCGTCGACCTACATCGTAAAAATCTAGTGTGGCGCCGGTGTTTTCAAGAAATTCAGTAAGGGTGAGGCTTGCGTTCATTATTCCAACCAATCGATGAGATGGCATTCTAAGTTATCCGCCTCGTCTTCACAGATGGTCCGATCGCATACGCGCATACCGGCACCAATCACCGAATCCGGGTCACCGGTGATAAGGGGGTGCCATTGAGGCAAAGGTTTTCCCTCGGCGAGTAATCGGTAACTGCAGGTCTTCGGAAGCCAGTAAGGGTCAACCAAAGTATCGAGGGTGATGGTCACGCAATCAGACACTCGGGTAGAGCGATTTTTGTAATCGGTACAACGACCTGTGTCGGTATCAAGAAGCCGACAGTGCACATTGGTGAAATAGATTTCCCCGGTATCTTCATCCTCTAAGCGGTGCAGGCAGCATTTTGCGCAGCCATCACAAAGTGATTCCCACTCATCTCGAGTGAGTTCTGAAAGAGATTTTTCTTCCCAAAATGGTGCATTTGGACTTGACATGTGGTGCATTCTAACGCGCTTGGCGCACAATATTAGGGTTTAATTATTAACAGGCGGGATGGTAAGTGATAAAAAGTCATATTTTGCGTTATATTACCCATGTGAAATATAAAATTAACGTTATAAACTATTGTTTATATTAAAAAAATAGGTATTGGTCAAAAAGTAACCAATTTAATAAACTTATAACGAATACGCCGTCTAGGTCGTCAATTTTTCAGTTTCCTAACAGAGTTATCCACAGGGTCTGTGGAAAACTTCCGCTCAAATCAGGGTATGATTTAGCCAATCTCACCTAAGGTATTGATGCACGAGTATTTTGCAAAAATGTCCGCTCCTGAAACGACTGCCTCAGCCCCTCTTCCGGAAAATCAAATCCGTCTTATCGAGCAATTCGCCGATGCATTATGGATGGAAAGAGGCTTATCTAAAAATACTTTAGCGGCCTATCAAAATGATTTACGTCATGCGGCTACATGGTTGGTGGATAACAACTCATCACTTGATAAAGCGGGACGACAAGATCTTTTGGGCTACCTTGCCAGTTTGGTCGATCAGCGGGTACAGCCAAGGACTAGCGCGCGTCGTCTGTCGAGTTTGCGACAGTTTTATCAGTTAGCCGTACGTGAGCATTGGCTCACAGAAGATCCGAGTGCACTGATCGAAGCCCCTAAGTTAGGTCGACCTTTACCTAAGTCGTTGAGTGAGCAAGATGTTGAGGCCTTATTGATGGCCCCAGATGTCGAGACACCTGAAGGTGAGCGTGATCGCTGCATGTTGGAGTTGCTGTATGCAACAGGTCTGCGGGTGAGTGAATTGGTCTCATTGCAGGTTAATGAAGTGAGCCTGTCGCAAGGCTTGGTTCGGGTCACCGGTAAAGGTGGAAAAGAACGCTTAGTGCCGATGGGTGAAGAAGCCGCAGATTGGTTGCGCCGTTTTAGTGCGGGTGGTCGAGCTGAGTTACTTAAAGCACAACCATGTGATGCTTTTTTTCCAACAAGACGTGGTGATGCGATGACTCGACAGGCTTTTTGGTATCGCATTAAAAAGCATGCTGCCACGGCTGGGATAAAAACTGAGCTATCGCCACATACCCTACGTCATGCCTTTGCTACACATTTGATTAATCACGGTGCTGACCTTCGTGTCGTGCAGTTACTGTTAGGACATAGTTCATTGTCCACGACGCAGATTTATACCCACGTGGCACGTGAGCGTTTAGCCAGTCTGCATCAGAAGCACCATCCACGTGCCTAGGAACTTGTTACGCGATTCGCGTGTCTGCTGTGATAGCCTTTGCGGCGTTTCCGATTAACAACCAAGGAAGAAACATGCGTTTAATCACATTGGGAGTGATGGCTTTAACTTTATTTAGCAGTGCTGTGATGGCTCAGCCGGCATCATCTGAGGCAGATAAAGCCGTGCGTGCTGCATTGGCGGCTAAGCTGCCTATTCTGACGATCGATGAAGTGAACACCACTCCGGTCAATGGTCTTTACGAAGTGGTCTACGGCACTAACCTGATTTATGTCACTTCTGATGGTCGTTTCTTGATGCGTGGCGATATCGTTGATCTTGAATCGCGCGAGCTGCTGACAGAGAACCGTAAGCGTGATTTGAAACAAGCTAAGCTCGCATCGCTTAATGAAGACGACATGATTATTTATGGTGATAAATCATTGCCTTATCAAGTAACCGTGTTTACTGATATCGATTGTGGCTACTGCCGCAAGCTGCACAGCCAAATCAAAGAGTACAACGAAGAAGGTATCCGTATTCGTTACTTGGCGTATCCGCGTTCAGGCATCATGCGCGATGGCAAGATGACCGAATCTGCGGCATTAGCTGAGTCTGTTTGGTGTGCTGATGACAAGCATGCGGCGTTAACTGATGCGAAAGCGGGCAATGATGTGCCTATGAAAAGTTGTGGCAGTCCGGTTGCTGCGCAATACGAGTTAGGCCAAGACTTTGGCGTGACGGGAACGCCTGCCTTGTTATTCAACGATGGTGAGTTGGTTCCAGGTTATGTGCCGCCTAAGCGTTTAGCCGCGGCATTGAAAGCGCAGAAGAAATAATTATTCGTCTCGCAGGCGCTTGAGTTCGTATAAGTACTCAAGTGCTTCGCGAGGAGATAGCTCATCTGGGTTGATCTGATCGAGATGCTCAAGCACAGCGGATGGCGACTCGCTTGTCTCAGCGGTAAATAACGACAACTGATCATGCGTATTTCGCTCTGAAGCTTGTTGCTCTAGTTCTTTTAGGCGTGTCTTGGCTTGTGCGATCACCATCTTTGGTACGCCAGCCAATGCGGCTACCTGTAAGCCATAGCTCTGATTCGCGGGGCCTTCTTTAACCGCATGTAAAAAAACAATCGAATCGCCGTGCTCAACCGCATCAAGATGCACATTACTGATGGTGGAGACTTCTTCAGGTAGAGCGGTGAGCTCGAAGTAATGCGTTGCAAATAAAGTGAACGCTTTAATCGATTTGGCCAGTTGAATAGCGCATGCCCAAGCTAGCGATAAACCATCGAATGTGCTGGTGCCACGACCAATCTCGTCCATTAAAACAAGTGACTGTTCTGTCGCGTTATGCAGAATGTTTGCGGTCTCTTCCATCTCTACCATGAAGGTTGAGCGGCCACCCGCAAGATCATCCGATGCACCAATTCGCGAGAAGATCCGGTCAATGGGTCCCAGGGTGGCTGAGCTAGCCGGTACAAAACTACCTGCATAGGCGAGTAGGGTGATCAATGCTGCTTGTCGCATGTAAGTCGACTTACCGCCCATGTTGGGGCCAGTGATAATTAACATGCGCTGTTTGTCATCGAATTGCACATCGTTAGCTACAAAAGGTGTATTGCTAACGTGTTCAACAACAGGATGACGACCTTGCTCGATAACAATGCCAGGTGTGTTACAAAGGGTTGGGCGTGCAAAGTTTAATGACTCTGCGCGCTCGGCTAAATTACACAGAACATCTAACTCAGCAATGCTGCGCGCACTAAGTTGTAATGTACCTAAGCATGCTTGCAAGGTGCTGATTAAAGCTTCATAGAGTGCTTTCTCGCGAGACAGTGATCGCTCGCGTGCTGATAACACTTGGTCTTCAAACTTTTTAAGCTCGGGGGTGATGAAGCGTTCAGCGCTTTTTAATGTTTGGCGACGTACATAATCGTCGGGCGCATCTTTCGCGCGCCCCTTACTGATCTCAATGTAATAACCATGAATACGGTTATAGCTCACCTTGAGTGTTTCGATGCCCGTACGTGCACGCTCACGTGTTTCAAGATCAAGTAGGAATTGATCAGCGTTTTGTGACAAGGCGCGTAGCTCATCTAATTCACTGTCATAACCTTCGGCTAAAACACCACCATCTCGGATCACAACAGGTGGGTTTTCAACAACAGCTGAAACGAGCAGTTGATGTGTATCAGGATGCTGACTGATCTCGGTGGCAAGCGAAGCGATAGCGTCGTGTTGAATAGTCGAGAGTTGCGCTTGCAGCTCTGGCAGCTGTCCTAAGCCATCTCGAAGTAGCGCCAAGTCTCTTGGTCGAGCTGAACCTAGGGCAACACGAGCCAAGATACGTTCGAGATCACCAATACCATCGAGTGTGTTACCGATGGCTTGGTATTGCTGTTGCAGCATCAATGTTTCGATGACGTCATGTCGTTGCGAAACTTTTTCGATATCGCGCAAAGGTTGATTGATCCAACGCCCCAATAAGCGACTACCCATCGCGGTATGACATTGATCTAACAAACCAACGATCGAATGTTTTCTACTGCCATTACTGGCGTGATTAATCTCAAGGTTTTGACGGGTTGCGGCATCAACAACGACAAACTGGTCGCGATGCTCTAATCGAATTCCAGTGATGTGCGGTAAAGCCATCTGTTGGGTTTCGTTGACATATTGCAGCAAAGCACCCGCTGCGGTGATGACATGCGGATGATCGGCAAGTCCAAAGCCACCTAAGTCACGCGTTTTAAACTGATCACATAACAAGCGCTGTGCGACATCGATATCAAAGTGCCAATCAGGACGTTTGGTTAAACCTCCCTTATGCCAACGGCTCAGTTGCCAGTCAAAGTTTTCTGCGATGAGTAACTCAGCAGGTTGTAAGCGTTGCAGCTCAGCTGCCACAGCTTCGGACGAGTTGAGTTGTTGTGCGTTGAATTGGCCGCCAGTTAAATCCAACCAAGTCAGGGCAAAGATGTCACCTTGTTGATAAAGCGCTGCAAGTAAATTATCGCGACGCTCATCCATCAAAGCTTCATCAGACACGGTACCCGGGGTAACGACTCGAGCCACTTTGCGCTCAACCGGTCCCTTGCTTGTTGCAGGGTCGCCAACTTGCTCACAAATCGCGACAGATTCACCGAGCTTAACCAGTTTGGCGAGATAGCCTTCTGCTGCGTGATACGGCACACCGGCCATCGGAATTTTATTACCGCCCGATTTGCCGCGTGCGGTGAGTGTGATGTCGAGTAGGCGCGCGGCTTTTTCGGCATCTTCATAGAAGAGCTCGTAAAAATCGCCCATGCGGTAAAACACCAAGCGATCTGGGTGATCGGCTTTGATGCGCAGATACTGCTGCATCACGGGAGTGTGTTGAGGGGCGTTATCGCTCACGCAAGATCAGCTAAGGTTGTAGTGCTTTTCAACGTCTTTGGTGATGTTCCAGACGCACTTCATACCTTTAGGAAAAGTGATTAAATCGCCGCGCTTGAACGCTTGTGGCTCACCACCTTCTGGAGTCACCGTAAATTCACCGCGCAGGATGTAGCACGTCTCGGTGGCGTGATATTCCCAGTCAAAGGTGCTGACTTCTTTGCGCCAAATAGCCCAGTCGTAAACGCCAAGCACCTCACATTTCATCGGAGAGGCGTTGCGCTCTACCAAAATCTCATTGTTCATAAAGCAATCCTGAAGCATCGAATGTCGATGAAAAACGTATTGTACCGAATGCGCTTTTTCTTGTTTGTGCGAATGCGAGCTATGCCAGAATGAGGCATGCAAAAAGTCCTCCAAGAGATCGCTGAAAAGGCGTTAAAGCAGCACATCGTGATTGCCACAGCCGAGTCATGTACGGGCGGTTGGATCGCTCAACAGCTCACTGAGTTATCCGGTTCAAGTGCTTGGTTTGATCGCGGGTTTATTACCTACAGTAATGAGGCCAAGCAGCAGATGCTTGGCGTTTCAGCACACACCCTTGAGCAGCATGGCGCGGTCAGCGAAGCGGTTGTCCGAGAGATGGCAGAAGGTGCGCTGGCAAACAGCTCGGCTAATCTCACCATTGCCGTGAGTGGTATTGCAGGGCCAACTGGTGGTACGGCAGAGAAGCCAGTCGGTCTGGTCTGGATGGCTTGGGCTATTAAAGACGGCAAGGTCGATGCAGAGTCGCAAGTTTTTGCCGGCGATCGTGCTGAAGTCAGATATCAGGCTGTTGAATATGTTCTGCGAGGAATTACTTCTCGAATCAGCTGATCCGAGAAAAGATGCAAAAAAGTGTAAAAAAAGTGCATTTCAGACTAGAAAACAAAAAGAGAACAAACTACACTTCTGTGTAACAGCTAAAAACACCATGTAGGGGAGAGAACCAATGGATGAGAATCGCAAAAAAGCACTAGCCGCTGCACTGACTCAGATCGAAAAGCAGTTTGGTAAAGGTTCGGTCATGCGTATGGGTGATGGCACGGCAATACGCGACATCGAAGCGGTTTCAACCGGTTCTCTAACCCTTGATATTGCCCTCGGCATTGGCGGTATTCCAAAGGGCCGTGTCATCGAGATCTATGGTCCTGAATCATCAGGTAAAACCACCATGACATTGCAGTGTGTGGCAGAAGCACAAAAGATTGGTGGCACCTGTGCCTTCGTTGACGCTGAGCACGCACTAGATCCTCTTTACGCTGAAAAGCTCGGGGTAGATATGGATGAGCTACTTGTTTCTCAGCCAGATACCGGTGAGCAAGCACTCGAAATTACCGACATGTTGGTACGTTCAGGCGCGGTTGATGTGATCGTTGTCGACTCAGTTGCTGCATTAACACCTAAAGCTGAAATTGAAGGTGAGATGGGTGATTCTCACGTTGGCTTGCAAGCACGTTTGATGTCACAAGCTTTGCGTAAGCTGACCGCAAACATCAAAAAATCAAACTGTATGGTGATCTTCATCAACCAGATCCGTATGAAGATCGGTGTGATGTTTGGTTCGCCAGAAACCACAACTGGTGGTAACGCATTGAAGTTCTACTCATCAGTTCGCCTAGATATCCGCCGCATTGGCGCGATCAAAAAAGGCGAAGAAGTGATCGGTAACCAGACACGCGTTAAGGTGGTGAAGAACAAAGTTGCACCACCGTTTAAACAAGCAGAGTTTGAAATTCTGTACGGCGAAGGTGTTTCACGCGAGGGAGAGATCATCGAGCTGGGTGTTGCCATGGGTCTGATCGAAAAGGCGGGCGCTTGGTACAGCTGTAATGGTGATCGCATCGGTCAGGGAAAAGAAAACGTTCGTAACTACCTTAAAGAGAACCCTGAGTTAGCGAAGTCACTCGAAGCACAGATTCGTGAAGCAGCGATGCCCAAAACACAAGCGGCACCACAAGCTGAAGACGAAAACCAAGACGAGATGTCTGATCAGGAGTAATCCTTGACTGACTATACGTCTGAGCTACTTGATCTCGAAGCAGCGGGGGTGCGTTACCTCGCTGCGCGAGAACATAGCCGCTACGAGCTGACTCAAAAGCTCGCTAAAAAGACTGAGAATCCCGCCCTCATAGACCGTTTGCTCAATGATTTTGAGCGTCGAGGACTGCTGTCCGATGAAAGGTTTACCGAACAATATGTTCACATGCGCACTCGTCGTGGTTATGGCCCCTTGCGTATTCGTGATGAATTGCGTCAGCGCGGTGTTGATCCATCGTTGATTGAGGATTGGATCGATATCAATGGTTCGGAATGGCGCGCACACCTCTCCGAAGTGGCTGCACATAAATTCGGTCTCGAGCGTGCTATTGAGACCAAAGACCAAGCGAAGCGAGCGCGCTTTTTACAATATCGTGGATTCCCTGAAAATCTGATTCGCCGCTATTTGTGGGACTAAGTCTTCAAACCCTTTGTTTTAGCGCCATTTATCTGCATTTTTAGGTGTTCTCATGGGTGACTTTTAAGTGATTTCCCCATAACATTCCGCCTCTGTTTTTTTAACCGCACAAGCCAGATGAAAACTAGCGCTGAGATCCGTTCTGCCTTTTTGAATTACTTCGCCGAGAATGGCCACCAAGTTGTGGATTCAAGCCCATTGGTGCCAGGTAATGACCCAACGCTATTGTTCACCAACGCGGGCATGGTGCAGTTCAAAGATGTCTTTACTGGCAAAGATCAGCGCAGCTACAACCGCGCGACCACCTCGCAGCGTTGCGTGCGTGCTGGTGGTAAACACAACGACCTCGAAAATGTCGGCTACACCGCGCGTCACCACACCTTCTTTGAGATGCTGGGTAACTTCAGCTTTGGTGACTACTTCAAGCGTGAAGCGATTAACTACGCTTGGGGCTTTTTAACCGAGGTTTTGCAGCTTCCAAAAGATAAGTTGTGGGTCACTGTTTACGAAAGTGACGATGAAGCCGCTGAGATTTGGTTAAAAGAGATCGGTGTGGATGAGTCGCGTTTCACCCGCATTGGCGATAAAAAGGGCGGAAAGCCATTTGAGAGCGATAACTTCTGGTCGATGGGGGATACCGGTCCGTGTGGTCCATGTTCTGAGATCTTTTATGACCACGGTGATCACATCTGGGGTGGCCCTCCTGGTTCACCAGAAGAAGACGGTGATCGTTATATCGAGATCTGGAATCTCGTTTTCATGCAGTTCAATCGCGATGCAAGCGGTGAGATGACACCACTACCTAAGCCATCGGTAGATACTGGTATGGGCTTAGAGCGTTTGGCAGCTGTACTGCAGCACGTGAATTCAAACTACGAGATCGATTTATTCCAAGCGTTGATTAAAGCGGCAGCTACTGCAACGGGCACCAAGGATCTCGAGTCGAAATCATTACGCGTTATTGCAGACCATATTCGTTCATGCGCATTTTTGATCGTGGATGGCGTACTGCCAGGTAATGAAGGTCGCGGTTATGTATTACGCCGCATTATCCGTCGCGCAATTCGTCACGGTTACCAATTGGGTCAGCAACAGCCTTTCTTCCATTCGCTTGTTAAAGCGCTAGATGAACAGATGGGTGATGCTTATCCAGAACTGCGTGCAGCTAAGGCGCATGTAGAGCGCGTGCTGAAAGTAGAAGAAGAACGTTTTGCGGAAACCATCGAGCAAGGCTTACGTATTCTTGATGATGCGATTGGGTCTCTCAAAGGCAAGACGATTCCAGGCGAGATTTTATTTAAGTTGTACGACACCTATGGCTTCCCGCTCGATCTGACCGCAGACATTGCACGTGAGCGTGAACTTGAGGTGGATGAAGATGGCTTTAATCGTGAGATGGAAGCACAGCGTGAGCGTGCGCGTGCTGCAAGTAACTTTGGTTCAGCACAATCAGCGGATGTTCAAATCGACGGCGAAACCGACTTTACAGGTTATGAGCGTTTAGATGATCAAGCCACTGTCATTGCGTTGTTCAAAGACGGCACGAGTGTTGATCAGCTCAATACGGGTGAAGAGGGCTTGGTCATTCTTGATCGCACGCCTTTCTATGCGGAATCTGGTGGTCAGGTTGGTGATACGGGTGAGCTAGTCAGTAACTCAGTGGCGTTTTCGGTATCTGATACGAAAAAGCAGGGCGGCTCAGTCTTTGGTCATGTTGGTTCACTCAAACAAGGTGAACTGCATATTGGCGATAACGTGGCAGCGAAGGTAGATAACTCGCGTCGTAAACAAATTGCGCTTAACCACTCAGCAACACACTTACTGCATGCGGCATTACGCCACGTGTTGGGTGATCACGTTCAGCAAAAAGGTTCGTTAAACGATGCAGGTCGGTTACGTTTTGACTTCTCTCATTTCGAACCAATCTCTCGCGAACAGCTGATTGAGATTGAACGTTTGGTGAATGATCAGATTCGTGAAAACCATATGGTTGAAACTCGCATCATGGCGATCGAAGACGCTAAACAAGCCGGTGCAATGGCGCTGTTTGGCGAGAAGTACGACGACCAAGTGCGTGTGCTGCGTATGGGTGATTTCTCTGTGGAGCTGTGTGGCGGTACTCACGTGCGTTCACTTGGCGATATCGGTCTATGTAAGATTGTGATGGAAACCGGTATTGCATCAGGCGTGCGTCGTATTGAAGCGGTGACTGGATCACATGCAATTGAATACATTGAGCGTGACGAAGATCGTTTGATGCATGTTGCGAGCATGGTGAATGCATCGCGCGATGAAGTTGAAGATAAGTTGAGCAAGATGATTGAGCAGAATAAAAAGCTCGAGAAAGAATTGCAGCAACTCAAATCTAAGTTAGCCGCTTCTGCAGGTTCTGATTTGGTATCACAAGCCATTGAAGTCAATGGCGTGAAAGCGCTTGCCGCTCGCTTAGATGATGTCGAAGTTAAAAGCCTTCGCGACATGCTGGATCAGCTGAAGAACAAACTGGGTTCAGGTGTTGTGCTACTCGCCGCGGTGAACGGCGATAAAGTGAACCTGATTGCGGGTGTGACTAAAGACTTGGTTGGTCAGTACAAAGCCGGTGACTTGGTCAAGATCGCGGCTGAGAAAGTTGGTGGTAAAGGCGGTGGCCGCCCAGACATGGCGCAAGCCGGTGGCACAGATCCATCGGGTGTGGCAGAAGCGCTTGCGTTGGTTGAAACCTATATTCAACAGCAGTCGAGCTAAGACCTTTTAAAAAACACATAAATCGCGTCTAATGGCGCGCTTTTAGCAGCAGCAGGGTGTTGTTGCATGACTTAAAGAACAGGAAAACGATGGCATTAATCGTTCAAAAATACGGTGGCACCTCAGTGGGTACTGTTGAGCGTATTCAAAACGTGGCAAACCGCGTTAAGAAGTCACGCGATGCAGGTGACCAAGTGGTTGTGGTGGTCTCAGCGATGTCGGGTGAAACCAATCGATTGATTGGCTTAGCTAACGATATTAGCTCAGCGCCTAATCCTCGTGAGATGGATGTATTGGTTACTACAGGTGAACAGGTCACTATCGCGTTGCTTTCTATGGCATTGCAAGAGATTGGCTGCGATGCGCGCTCTTATACTGGCGGTCAGGTTCATATCTTGACCGATAACGCACACGGCAAGGCCCGTATCACTGATATCGATGATGCACGTGTTCGTGCCGACCTTGATGCAGGTCGTGTTGTGGTTGTCGCGGGTTTCCAAGGTGTGGATGAAGATCGCAACATCACAACATTGGGTCGTGGTGGTTCGGATACCACTGCAGTGGCAATGGCAGCAGCATTGAAAGCTGATGAATGTCAGATCTTTACTGACGTGGATGGTGTTTACACCACCGACCCACGCGTAGAACCTAAAGCGCGTAAGTTAGATCGCATCACCTTTGAAGAGATGCTGGAGATGGCGAGCTTAGGCTCGAAAGTTCTTCAGATCCGTTCAGTAGAATTCGCAGGCAAGTACAACGTGCCTCTACGTGTCCTCTCGAGTTTCGAAGATGGTGGTGAGGGCACCTTAATTACTTTTGAGGAAGATGGCGTGGAAGCGGCAAAAATTTCTGGAATCGCATTTAACCGAGACGAAGCAAAACTTACTATTCGTGGTGTACCTGATCAGCCAGGCGTGGCTTACAAGATTTTAGGCCCAATCGGCGCGGCAAACATCGAAGTCGACATGATCGTTCAGAACATCTCCAACGATGACACCACTGACTTCACCTTTACGGTTAATCGTGGCGAGTACAAAAAAGCACACAAGATTTTGACTGAGACCGCAAATACTCTGGGTGCACGCGAAGTGGTCGGTGACGACGCGATCGTTAAGGTCTCGTTGGTTGGTGTAGGTATGCGCTCACATGCCGGCATTGCGAGCCAGATGTTCGAGTGTTTGTCGAAAGAAAACATCAACATTCAGATGATTTCGACCTCTGAAATTAAGATTTCGGTGGTCATTGACGAGAAATACTTGGAGTTAGGTGTTCGTGCGCTGCACAAAGCGTTCGGCTTAGATGAAGCTTAATTCGACACAAAAACTTTGAGTAATTGGTGTGAGTTGTTAAACTTGCGCCCTCTAAATGAAGACATATGAGCCCGCGGTCATGGATGAACAGGCCGGTGGCGAATAAAGGAGAAAGCCATGCTTATTTTGACCCGCCGCGTAGGTGAAACATTGATTATCGGTGACGAAGTCTCGGTAACTGTTCTTGGCGTTAAGGGTAACCAGGTACGTATCGGTGTAAATGCACCTCGTGATGTGTCTGTTCACCGCGAAGAAATCTACGAGCGCATCAAGACTGAAGACGACGCTCCGTCGAATTCATAAAACCCAATTAGGAGACGTGGCCGAGAGGCTGAAGGCGCTCCCCTGCTAAGGGAGTATAGGGTTAATAGCTCTATCGAGGGTTCGAATCCCTCCGTCTCCGCCATTACATCAAGCCTTTGAGGTTCTGCCTCAAAGGTTTTTTTGTGCCTGTTTGTCCATTAGTGATTCGTTATAAAAATCGGTGTAAGGTCGACACAGATACCAGTATTAGTATTTAGCACGGACTGCTCATATGAACTTAGTTAACCGATTTTTCTCTCAGGCCAAATGTTTTGGTGATAAACCATTTGTGGGCGTTAAGTCTTCTAATGAATGGCAGACGCAAAGCTGGCAGCAGATTGCGGATCAGGTGGCACGCGTCACGCTCCTCTTAACGCAACAAGGTGTCCAGCCAGGTGATCGAGTCCTATTGATTGCGGAGAACCGTCCGGAATGGGCGATAGCTGATCTGGCGATTATGGCTACAGGTGCGATCGTTGTTCCGGCATACACAACACACACCGTGAATGATCTTCGACATGTGCTTGAATTGACCGAGCCTAAGATGGTCATTGTGTCGAGTAAGGTATTAGCTGAGCGGGTGTTGAAAGCGAATGTTGATCATGGCTGCTTGTCGCACTTAATGCTGATGGATGAGTTGAGTGACTTATCGCTAGGTAATGTTCAGCAGCTCGCATGGCCCTCTAATACACAACAAGTCGCTTGGCCTGATGTGGCATCAATAAAATCTGATGACATCTGCGCCCTGATCTTTACCTCCGGCACGGGCGGCAAGCCCAAAGCAGCTATGCTGACGCACGCGAATGTTCTGCAAAATGTGGATGCAGCAGAAAAAGTGGTCAGAGAGATTCCTATCAATGAGAACGACCGCTTCATGTCATTTTTACCTCTGGCACATGCCTATGAGCATATGGCGGGTCTGCATTTGCCCATTACGTTGGGCAGTGAGATTTATTACTGCGAATCTTTAGATAAGTTGGCGCAGTATTTAGCTGAAGTGTCACCAACGGTCTCGACGGCTGTGCCACGTTTATATGACACGCTCTACAGCAAGATTCGCGCAGGGGTAGATAAGTCGAGCAACTTTAAAAAGATGCTCTTTGCCAAAACGTTGGATATCGGTCGGCGTCGTTTCTTGGGTGAGTCGTTATCGATTATCGATCGGATGATTGATCCATTACTGAGCGTGCTGGTGCGTAAAAAACTCAAAGCTCGCTTTGGTGGTCGCATTAAGTATTTTGTCTCGGGTGGTGCTGCGCTAAACCCAGAGGTGGGTTTGTTTTTCTCATCGCTAAATATCGGCATCTTGCAGGGCTATGGTCAAACAGAAGCCGCACCACTGATCAGTGTGAATTTACCCAACAAAATCAAAATGGCCAGTGTCGGTCCTGCGATTGATGGGGTAGAGGTAAAGCTGAGCGATGCAGGTGAACTGCTCGTAAGAGGCGATAACGTTATGAAAGGTTATTGGCGTGATGAGAATGCTACGGCAATGACGATTAAAGATGGCTGGCTGTATACCGGTGACTTAGCTGATATAGATGAAGATGGCTACATCACCATTAGTGGCCGTGCAAAAGACCTCATTGTGACATCGGGTGGCGATAACGTAGCGCCAGTAAAAATCGAAAGTCTGCTGACGCTTGAAGATGAGATTGCTCAAGCGGTGATTGTCGGTGATGGTCGTTCATGGCTCAGCGCAGTAATTGTGCCTGAAGAAGACTTTGTTAAATCACTTGGTGAAGATAAAGATCTGCATACTGAACTTGCCAAAGTGGTTAAACGAGCGAATGAATCGCTGAGCTCAATCGAGCGTATTCGTAAATTCATTGTGCGTGATGAGATGTTTTCTATCGAGAATGGCTATGTCACACCAACGCAAAAGATAAAGCGCGCCAAAGTAATCGAAGATTATGCGGATCAAATTGATGCGCTCTATACCCGAGGCTAAGGGATGCGTTTAAAGCTATTTAGCGCCAAGGCTTATGATATTGCCAGTTTTGATCGTGAATGCTCTGGAGCTATTGAGCTGAGCTATACCGATGAGGCGCTAACCACTGCGACGATTGATCAAGCTGCGGGTTGTGATGCAGTCTGTGCCTTTGTGAATGATCAGTTAGATGAGCCGGTGTTATCCGGCTTAGTCAAACATGGCGTTAAACATGTCTTATTGCGTTGTGCAGGGTTTGATCGTGTAGATCTGCAAGCCGCTAAACGTCTAGGTCTTTGTGTGAGTCGTGTGTCGTCTTATTCGCCACATGCGGTTGCAGAGCATGCCGTTATGTTGATGTTGGCATTGAACCGTCGATTATTGAAAGCGCAGCAACGTCAGCAACATGCGGACTTCACCTTAGATGGCTTAGTTGGACGTGACCTGGCTTCACTAACAGTGGGTGTCTATGGCGTAGGTCGTATTGGTCAGGTGGTCGCGTCAATTGTTAAAGGCTTTGGCGCGCGTGTGTTGCTCAGTGACCCTGTGCAAGGTTCGTCTGACCTGGGTGAGTGGGTATCGCCAGATCAGTTACTCAGCGATTCAGATATTGTCAGTTTGCATATGCCGATGTGTGATACGAATCATCATCTAATCAATGCAGAACGTTTATTGCAGATGAATCCTAACGCCTTACTCGTCAATACTTCGCGAGGTTGTTTGGTGGATGTGCTTGCTGTTATGTCGGCATTAGATGCAGGTCGGCTAGGGGGTTATGCCGCAGATGTGTATGAGCATGAAGCGGGCATCTTCTTTAATGCGCATGACACAGTGAGTGATGCAGTGTTGGCGCAGATGATCGAGCGGGATGATGTCATCCTGACTCCGCATCAGGCCTTTTTGACCGAAGAGGCGCTCCGCGATATCGCGCAGACGACATTGCAGAATGCTGTCGCATTTTCGTCTGGCCAAAAGCTGCCGGAAAGCGATGTGGTTGTCGCTTAAGGTATTGATTATTCATCACTTAGTGGCCGTCTGATAACGTCTAAGAAAAATCCATCTGAGCCTATTTTGATTTCTGATACACTTTTCAAAAAAGTCCATCAGAGGTCCCTATGCCAAGAGGCGGAAAGCGCGACGGTGCCGGTCGCAAGCCTAATCCCACCAAGCCAGTTCGTGTGCCAGTAGCGCACGTCGATCAGGTAAAGCTGTGGTTGAGTACGCTCAAGCAAGATCAGGTCGAGGTGCTGCACCCTAAACTCGATAGCGCAACGATTGCAGTGCCGTTGTATAGCTCGCAAGTGCGTGCGGGCTTTCCGAGTCCTGCGGATGACTACATCGAAAACCAGCTCGACCTGAATGAGTACCTGATTAAAAGTCCGGCGTCGACCTTCCTCTTAAAAGTGCAGGGCGACTCGATGATAAACGCGGGTATTCATGAGGGCGATATCTTGGTGGTCGACCGCTCGATTGACCCGAAGAGTGGCAAGGTAGTGATCGCTGCGGTGAATGGCGAGCTCACGGTTAAGACCCTAATTCGTCGTGCCGGTACAGTGACCTTACGTGCCGAGAATGATGCATATCCTGATATCCGTATCTCAGAAGAAAGTGATTTGATCATCTGGGGTGTGGTGACTTCTGTCGTACGCAAGGTGTGATGCATGTACGCCTTGTGTGACTGCAATAGTTTTTATGCCAGCTGTGAGCGACTCTTTCGACCTGACTTACACGGTAAGCCCGTCGTGGTGCTCTCGAATAACGATGGCTGCTTGATCGCACTCACGCCAGAAGCTAAAGCGCTCGGCTTTAAAATGGGCATGGTTTATTTCAAAGTCAAAAAAGATCTCGAGCGATTGGGCGTGTTTGTTTTCTCATCTAACTATCCTTTGTATGCCGATCTTTCTAATCGTGTGAAAACAATCTTAGATGGCATGTTTCCGGTACAAGAGATCTATAGCATTGATGAATCCTTTGGTACGCACATACCAGATAGCTGGCAATGCGAGCCGTACGGGCGTGAGATTAAAAACCGAGTGGAGCAACATACAGGTATCCCCGTCGCTGTAGGGTTTGGTGCGACACGCACATTGGCCAAACTTGCAAACCGATGGGCAAAGAAAACGCAATGGTTTGAGGGGGTAGTGAGTTGGTCAGAGTTGAGTCCACATCAAGCACAGATGCTGCTGAAGAAAACGCCAGCAGATGATGTGTGGGGTATTGGTTATCGCATTGCACGCCGCTTAGAAGAGGTGGGTGTAAAAACGGCATGGGACTTTATGCAAGTACAGCCGCGCGATATTCGTGGTGTGTTTAATGTCACCTTAGCCAAGACTCATCGTGAGTTATGGGGTGAGTCTTGCTTGCGTGTAGAAGATATCGAGAATCAAACACCTAAGCAGATTGTCTCGAGTCGTTCGTTTGGTGCACGTGTTGAATCAAAGCTGCTGCTGCAACAAAGCTTGTCGCAATATGTAAGCCGTGCAGCTGAAAAGCTACGTAAACACCAACTCAAAGCACAGCAGCTGAGTGTATGGATTCGCACCAGTCCGTTTGATCAGTCGCAGCCATATTACGCACCCGCGCAAACATACAGCTTAGCGATACCGTCTGATGATTCGCGCGAGTTCGCTGCGATCACACGTCAGTTATTAGATCGTATCTACAAACCGGGAAAGGAGTACCACAAAGCAGGCGTCATGCTAGGTGAGCTTGTTGATGCTCATCGTGTGCAACCTGATCTGTTTGCTTCACGCCCAGAATCGACATTGATGAGTACCTTGGACCGTATCAATCAGCGATACGGCAAACGAAAGATGGTGCTGGGGTCAAATTTAAGAGACCAGCAATGGAAGATGCGGCAAAATATGCGCTCACCATCCTATACAACCCAATGGAAAGAGCTCGCGAGCGTACGTTAGTCACATGCGAGTGAGTAATGCGGAAAATGCTATGAATAAAAAAGAACTTATCGATGCGGTGGCAGCAAAAGCTGACCTGAATAAAACCCAAGCCGAAGCGGCGGTAAATGCACTAGTCGAGGTCGTGGGGCAGTCGCTAGAAGATGGCAACCCAGTCGCACTTGTTGGCTTTGGTACCTTTGATGTCAAAGCGCGTGCGCCACGTACCGGTCGTAACCCAAAAACAGGTGAACCAATCGAAATCAAAGGCGCTCGGTTACCGGTATTTAAAGCAGGAAAACAGCTTAAAGAACGCGTCGATTTTTAACAAAAACAGCCATTGACACTGCGGTGCAAAACCCCGAGAATACGCGGCTTCCAATAAGCGCCCGTAGCTCAGCTGGATAGAGTACCTGGCTACGAACCAGGCGGTCGCACGTTCGAATCGTGCCGGGCGCGCCATATAACACAAGGGCTTAGCAAGAAATTGCTAGGCCCTTTTTCTAATCATTATTTATCAAGATTTCGCCAAGGGTAGCCAAGGCACTTTTCTCTATTGCTACACGTCTCTAAGCAACCTCTACATGGCAAAGCGTGTTGTGTTGCTTTTTCTAATAAGTCTAGTTGCTCTTGTTTTTGTTTTGGGCTCAACGTTTCAAACTCAGTTGCACTCATCTGACACCTCTATAAATAAAATAGCCATCATTGAGATGGCTAAAAGGCCTCTAACTTCCAATAGCGCAGAATGTATCTTTGCTTAGAGACGGGTATCAGTATAGATGCGAAGGTGTTAGTGAAAATTACCTTTGAATCGACAATGTCCAGTATTTAGTTAGAAAAGTAGCCGTTATCACGCAGTGAGTTATGCGTTGAAAACAAACTACAGCTCTACGTTGTGATAAATGTTTTGTACATCGTCTAAATCTTCGAGAATGCCAATAAACTTTTCGAACTGCTCCATATCGTCATCACCGAGCTGTGTGTAAGCCGTTGGGATCCATTGGATTTCTTCGACTTCAAATTCAGTAACGCCCATGGCGGTAAGTGCAGTTTTTGTTTTCAAGAAGTCGGTGGGTGCGCAGAAGGCAGTTAACTCGCCATCTTCACTTTCGATATCGGAGACATCAACGTCGGCATCCATCAGTGCTTCAAGTGCAGCATCTTCGTCTTCACCTTTGAAAGTGAAAACAGCGAGGTGTTCAAACATGTGCGCAACACTGCCTTGATTACCAATTTTACATTTGGTTTTTGTGAAGGCTGTTCGTACGTCACCAAAGGTGCGGTTTGGGTTATCGGTTAAACATTCGATGATCGCGAGTGATCCGCCGGGGCCATAGCCTTCGTAGCGTGCTGGAGCGTAATCCTCACCACCACCACCTTTAGCTTTGTCGATGGCTTTTTCGATAA
>Ga0255765_1001677_pt1 | contig 26881 bp, 36 predicted proteins | sample 041ome_8_FD_179965 | JGI IMG/M metagenome (GOLD analysis project Ga0255765, IMG submission 179965) | Coastal salt marsh microbial communities from the Groves Creek Marsh, Skidaway Island, Georgia - 041407BS metaG (version 2) | ecosystem: Environmental > Aquatic > Marine > Intertidal zone > Salt...
GACAACGCTTTCATGGGTTGGGATGAGTCAGAAGACAAATTCACCATGGGTACTACAACTGCTACAGGTGCATCTACTGGTAGCCTTACAATTACTGTTGGTACTTTGGTTGCTAACATTGAAGGTGACGTAACTGGTAACTTGACTGGTGACGTAACTGGTTCATTGACAGGTGGTACTGTTTCAGGCTTGACAGCAGAGATTGCTGTTGCAGACGGTGGTACTGGTGCAGGCACATTCACTAGCAACGGTATCGTTTACGGTAACGGAACTGGCGCACTTCAGGCTACTGCTGCAGGTACTGACGGTTATATCCTCTACTCAAACGGTGGTACTCCTGATTGGACTAACACTCTTGATGGCGGTTCTTACTAATATTATTTTAATTTAAATTTTGAGGATATATTATGGATTCTGGTAAACAGTTTAATGAAGAGCTAGTTAATGAATATATTAATATGCTAGCAAAAAAATATAATGAGACTTCTATAGAAGTCGTTACTTTACAAGCTAGAAGCTCCTACGTAAGTAAGGAGAATGAGAAACTTCAAAATATTATCTCGGAAAGAAATACTGAGATAGAAAACTTGAAAGAACTTCTACAGGCGGAAAAAGAAAAACCGCCTGTAGAAGTCATTAAAGAGGTTGAAGTTATCAAAGAGGTGGGCAAATCTGACGACGCTCTTGTAAAAGAGAATAGTTACCTCAAAAAAGAATTAGATATGTTAGAGAATAAGATTAAAAAGCTAAAAGAGGATAGAACAAATGGCGATAGTTCTCAAGCCGAAAAGGTCGGAAACAGCTAGTTCGGTACCTACTACAAGTGATCTTGCAGTAGGTGAAATAGCAATAAATACAGCAGACAAAAAGCTATATGTAAAAGATTCAGCTAACAGCATTCAGGCTATTGGTGGTGGTGTAACCGTAAATGATGGGTCAACTTCTGCAGACATTGAAACAATATCTTTTTTAGATACTACTTTCGGTGACTTTACTGTAGATACAAGCACTAATCCGGGAACCGCAATTGTCAGATGTACACAAACAGCTGACTTAGATTACGGTTCAATTACCGATACAGTTATTGGTTATAACAGTGTAGATTACGGAGGGTTGACCTAATGGCGGCTAGAGTAAAGTTTAGACGAGGTACTACTGCTCAGCATGCCACGTTTACAGGTGCACAGGCAGAAATTACTGTGAACACAAGTAAAAACACAGCAGTGGTACATGACGGATCAACAGCGGGCGGCTTTGAATTGTTAAGATTTGATCTTGATAATTTAGATGCAACCGCTACTATCCCGGGATCTCAAGTTGATACCCTCGATGGCGGAACATATTAGGAGATAAATTATGCCAACAATATTACAATTAAGACGTGGAACTACCGCCGAGCATTCGTCATTTACGGGAGCAGAGGGTGAGGTCACAATCAATACAACTAAAGACACCCTGGTAGTCCATGACGGTTCTACTCAGGGTGGTTTTGAAATAGCACTTGCAGATTTGTCTAACACGACAGCTACTACCTATGCAGATTTCAGTGTTACTGATAGCGGCGGGGATGGTAGTTTAGCGTATGACAACACTACAGGTACATTTACTTATACCGGCCCTAGTGCATCAGAAGTACAAGCACACATTACAGCAGGAACAGGTGTTACTGTTTCTAGTGGTGCTGTTAGTATTGGTCAGGCAATAGGTACAAGTGACAGTCCTACTTTTGCAGGATTGACACTCACGGGCAGTCAAACAATCACAGGTGATATTCTGCCAAGTGCAGATGTAACACATTCACTTGGTTCTGCTTCATATCAGTGGGCAGACATTTATGTTGGTCCTGGTTCACTGTATGTAAACGGACAACAGGTGGTATCTGATAACTCAGGTACAATTACAATTTCTGCAGATAGTAACCAAGACGTAGCTGTACAGACTAGTGGTTCAGGTGATATTTCTCTTGATCCTACTGGCAGTGGTATTGTTCAGGTTAAATCTACATTCCAAATTGAAGATGGTAATAACATTACTAACTCAGCAGGCAATCCTGTAGCATTTGGTAGTGGACTAAAAGCAGACAGCATAACACCTAACTCAGCTGATACTAGTTTAACACTTTCAGGTAATGGTACTGGCACTGTAGCAATTGCTGATAACACAGCAATCACAGGTACACTGTCTACTACCGGTGATGCAGACATTGGCGGTGACTTAACAATCACTGGTAATCTGCAGGTTGATGGTACTACAACTACTATTAACTCTACTGCATTATCAGTAGATGATCTTAATATCACAGTAGCTTCAGGTGCAGCAAACGCAGCAGCAGCTAACGGTGCAGGTATTACGGTCGATGGTGCTAGTGCCACAATAACATATGTTTCTTCAGGCGACAATTGGTCATTCAACAAACCCGTAAAAGTAACAGGTGACGTTACAGTTACAGGTGCTGTTGTTCCTTCAGCCAACGTAACATATGACTTAGGATCTTCAAGTTTACGATGGCGTGACTTGTATTTGTCAGGTAGTACACTTGACCTAGGCGGACAGACAATCTCAGTAAGCGGTTCAGCTTTTGAAATGTCCGAATTGGCAGTTACTTCTACACTTACCCTTGATAGTGTTGGTCTTACAGCAGTACAGACAAGCGCAGAATCGTTTGCTGATAATGACACAAGTGTTATGACTTCAGCAGCGGCTAATGATAGGTTTAGAATTGACATATATGATGCGTCAGGAACCTTGTTGAACTAAGGAATAAACTATGCCGGTAATACTGAAACCAAAAAGAAGTGAGACTGCTTCCTCTACCCCAACAACAAGTGATCTTGCTGTTGGGGAGATTGCTGTAAACACATCGGATAAAGTTCTTTATACCAAAACATCGGCCGGCAATATTGTTCAAATTGCCAACTATGCACTGTCGGACCCTTCCTTAATATTTCCAACAGGGGATTTAGGAAACTTAGATGCTGCTCAGACTGATGCGTTTGGTCAAACATTAGGGGGGTCTTTTGATAATTTAGACACCCCCAATGGTAGTTTATCTACACAGGATTTAGGGGCACTATCTTAATGGCAGCCCTTAGCACAAGACAAGAACTAATCGACTACTGTTTGCGCAGGTTAGGTTTTCCTGTAATTGAAATTAATATAGATGAAGATCAAATATCTGACCGAATTGATGATGCTTTGCAGTTTTGGTACGAGTATCATTTTGATGGCCGACAAAAGATCTTTATAGAGCATCAAATTACAGGTGACACCATAACGCTGTCTTCTATCTTAGCGAATCAGTTTATCGTAGGAGATAAACTTACTGGAGCAACTTCAGGTGCTACTACTATTGTTAAGTCAATATCAGGAGCTAGTACATTCAGCACTGAAGATACCAAAGGAACTTTTGTTGCTGGAGAAACAGTAACAGGTTCAATATCAGGTGCAAGTGCATCACTACATAGTTCTACACCTTATACCGCTGGGGATATGGGTAACAAGTACATTCCTGTAGGTGACGGTGTTTTGTATATCACACGTATGTTTAACTTTGGGGGTGCTATGAGCACCAGAGCAGGCGGCGTGAATAATCCATTTGACTTGATGTATCAGTTTAGAATGAATGATATGTATAATCTGTTAGGTGCAAACATGACATATTATGCTCAGGTTCAGTCACATCTATCAACATTAGAACAGTTACTTGTAACTCAAAGACAAATACGTTTTAATAGAAAACAAAATCGTGTTTTTGTAGATACTGATTGGGATGTTACATTTAATCCTGGTGACTATGTTATATTTGAAGCCTACAGCATTGTAGATCCTACAGAATTTTCCGAAGTGTATGACGATATGTTTCTGAAGAAATACGCCACTTCTCTTATCAAAAGACAGTGGGGCGAGAACATGAAGAAGTTTGGCGGCATACAACTTCCAGGCGGTGTTACACTTAACGGAGATAAAATATTTGAAGAAGCAATTACTGAAATAGATCAAATTGAAAGAGATATGCAGTTAAAGTATGAGCTTCCTCCGACATTCATGGTGGGGTAAACAATGCCCACTAACTTCTATTTTCAATCAGGCAACACTAGCGGTACTACGGCCGAACAACGGCTAATAGAAGATCTGATTATTGAAAGCCTTAAAATATACGGACATGACGTATATTACTTACCCCGTACATTAGTAGACGAAGACACAATCTTTGATGAAGATACTTTGTCTCAGTTTACACAAGCATATCCTTTGGAAATGTATCTTGAAAATGTAGATGGTTATGACGGTGAAGGAGATTTGTTTACACGTTTTGGTATAGAAATACGTGACCAAGCAACATTTGTATTAGCAAGGCGCAGATGGGATGAACTTGTCGCTACTTCTGGTGGCGTATTTACACAAGACACTCGTCCCTCAGAAGGCGACTTGCTTTACTTTGAGAAAACACAATCCCTTTTTGAAATACGCCAAGTACAATTTCAAGATCCATTTTATCAGGCCGGAAAACTTTACGTGTATAAACTTGTTTGTGACTTGTTTGAATACAGCAGTGAAGTTATTGATACTGGTATTACAACACTTGACAATATCTATGAAGAACAAAATATTGATCTACTAGTACATCAATTTAAAATTGAAACAGGTGATTTGTTCTACCTTGAAGATAGTGCTTCATTGATACTTGAAACATATTCTGAAGATACCAGCACTGGTCGAACTGACGGAGCAGATTTTGTAGAGTTTAATGATGTAGAAGATATTTTAGACTTCTCTGAAATTAATCCGTTTGGAGAGGTAGGATAATGTTTAAACATCAACAGTTTTATCATCAACACGTAAAAAAAGCCATTACTGCTTTTGGTATGGTATTTACAAATATTAATGTTAATAGAGTAGATACAAATAATGTTACTCGGCAAGTTATGCGTGTTCCTCTTTCATATTCTACAAAGCAAAAGTTTTTATCACGTATAGCATTAATAGAGGATGCAGATGACAGAGGAGAAGTAGCACTTACATTACCGCGTATGGGATTTGAGATACAAGGATTTGAATTTGATGCTACTCGTAAAGTGTCTCCCATACAAAAAAATGTTGGGGTTTTAGATGCTCAGGTGATTACTCAGGGATCAACTACAGTTGTAACTACTCCTAATCCGCGCCACCATGGTTTACAATCAGATGGAACTTATGCTAATGTATATGCTACATCAGGCACTTGGACATATAGTACATCTAGCAAAACAATAACAGGCACTGGCGGTGCGGCGACTACTGAACTGTGTTATGGTGCTCTAGTTACAGATACAGATGGTAACAAAATAGGTATGGTAGAGAGTGCCGCTGATGATAATACTTTTACTTTATTTGCGAATGCTGAACTCTCTGGCACTGCTGTAAGCATTAAGTCAAATGCGCATACTCCTGGTGACTTTGAAGAAAATGATGTAGAGTTTACCAAAGAGACTGTTACTGTTGATACAGTATACGATCACAAATATAGAAGAGCATATGTGTCTACTCCATATAATATGGATCTGTCTCTATATGTGTTTGCTAAAAATCAAGAAGACGGTTTACAAATAATAGAACAGATTATACCTTACTTTAATCCAGATTTTAACATTACTATTAATGATTTACCCGAACTCGGAATTAAAAGAGATATTAATATAAGGTTGAACAATATAGATTATGATGATGATTATGAGGGTGAGTTTGCTAAAAGAGTAAGTATTATATGGACTCTTAATTTTACAATGAAGTTAAATTTTTATGGTTATGTATCAGATCAAAATATTATTAGAACTGCAATTGCAAATGCTTTTGCTACAGACAGTACAATGAGTAGCCAAGATGATTACACTAAAATAACGGCATCTGCTACTACCACAAAAGCAACCGCTATTGCGAAAATTTCAGGCGGACAAGTAACTGGCATATATTTGACTTATCAAGGTGCAGGATATTTAAATCCTCCTATTGTCACTATAACGGGCGGTGGCGGTTCTTCTGCAACAGCAACCTCAATATTAAATTCTGACGGCACAATAAATAAGATTGAGGTTACAAGCGCAGGCTCAGGGTATACTTCAGTACCTACTGTAACTATTGGGAATCCACCCAATACAGTAGACCCTGTTACACCCGCTGATCCGTATAGGTTTATAACAGAATTTGAAAATTTGTACAATGATTAATGATGAGAAAATATGAGATACAAACTAAAAAGAAGGATAGTAGAACGACTACGTATTATCTATAAAAATGGTTACACACATGAAATGTGGGTGTATAATTTAAGAGTAAGTAAAGAAGGTGAATACACTTGGTCCCATTACAACCAAGGAAACCGAATAATAGATTTACAACCTGAAAATATAATTTCTATATTTGTGATAAAAAGAAAGAAAGTTTTTTATTGGAGCAAAAAAAGAGTAAAGAGAAAAAGAATTGCCTTAGAGACTTTTAAACCAAAACAAGTTGTTCCTTTAAGAGAAAAACAGGATTTCAATTATTGATATGAGTACATTTGACAGTTTAGACGACACATTTAAAACTAAGCCTACTAAGGCTTTAGACGCAAATCTAAAAAAGGTAAGAACAGATAGCAACTTACCCGCACCTCCTCACGATGCCAATAAAGATTTGGAAGACGATTTCCAAGAGGCAAGAGAAATGCTGAAGAGGACTGCCGAATACAGTGAAGAAGCAGTAAAAGGTATTTTACATATTGCTAAGAACAGCGATCATCCTAGAGCGTATGAGGTAGCGGGACAGTTAATAAAAACAATGCAAGAAAACGCTAAGGATATGTTAGACGTGCAGGAGAAAAAGAAAAAGGTTGATGCTGAAATGGGCAACAACAAACCTGCGGGCGGTGTAACAAACAATAATTTGTTTGTGGGAAGTACAAAAGATTTATTAAGAGCATTGAATAAAGACGTTATTGACCATGAGTGATGAACGTACCTCCTATCACGGAAATCCTAATCTAAAAAATATAGGATACGAACATTCTTTCACTAAAGAACAGCTCCAAGAGTATGTTAAGTGTCAGAAGAATCCCATTTACTTTATAGAAAATTATGTTCAGATTATTACATTGGACAGGGGTCTACAGCCTTTTAAACTTTACGAATGTCAGAAGAAAAAAGTAGAACTTATACTTAATAATCGTAAAGTTATTTTGATGGAAGGCAGACAGCAGGGTAAGACTGTAACAGCAGCGGCCTGCATACTTCATTATACTATATTTCAAAGCGACAAGACTGTTGCTATCATGGGTAACAAAACAGCATCAGCAAGAGAGGTGTTGGCACGTTATCAAACTATGTACGAAAACCTGCCTATATGGATGCAGCAGGGTGTAAAGACATGGAACAAGGGTGACGTTGAATTAGAAAATAATTGTAGAATATTCACAGCAGCAACGACTACTTCAGGTATTCGTGGTAAGTCTGTAAACTGGTTGTACATTGACGAAGCGGCAATCATTCCAAACAATGTTGCGGAAGAGTTCTTTGCTTCTGTATATCCTACTATTTCTGCTGGTGAAACTACAAAGATTCTACTCACTTCAACTCCATTAGGATACAATCACTTTTGGAAGTTTTGGAACGAGGCAGAAAAGAAAGCGAACGGGTTTGTTCATCATTTTATTCCGTACAAAGAAATACCCGGTAGAGATGAGAAGTGGGCAGAAGAACAACTTAAACTTCTTGGCGAACTAAAGTTTAACCAAGAGGTACTTTGTGAGTTTCTCGGTTCTAGTAATACACTTATCAATGCTAGAACTATTGCTACACTGAGTTCCAAAGAGCCCATATTTTATAACGATGACGGGTTAAGAATATATGAAGAACCAAAAGAAGAACATTATTATTGTATTACTGTAGACACTGCTAGAGGTATTGGCGGAGACTACTCTGCTTTTGTTGTAACAGATATAACAGAAATGCCATATAAGGTAGTGGCAACATACAGAAATAATAAAATAGCACCTTTGCTGTATCCTGAGGTGATAGCTAAGTTAGGTAGAGACTTTAATAATGCTTACATATTGTGTGAAAACAATGATATTGGTGGGCAAATTGTAGAAATTCTACACGAAGAAATAGAATATGAAAATATATTTACTACAGTAACCGAAAAAGCTAGACAGTATGTAACTCCTGGATTTGGTAGGGCTACACGTTTGGGTGTTAATACTTCTAAACAAGTAAAGAGGCAGGGGTGTTTTAACTTTAAGTCTCTTATGGAAGAAAAGAAACTGTTAGTATTTGATGCAGAGATTATACACGAAATCTCTACGTTTATTGAGAAAGGTCAAGGGTATCAGGCGGATGAAGGATATCACGATGACCTAGTAATGTGCATGGTTCTATTCGGCTGGTTGTCTACTATGCCTTTCTTTAAGGAATTAGTGGACGTAAACACCAGAGAAGGTCTGTATAACAAAGAAATGAGAACAATCTCACAAGAACTTACACCTTTTGTTCATGTGAAATCAAATGATAATCCTAAAGGGGAAGTTATTTCTGGAGATTATTGGATTACAGACGAAAATTATATCAGTAAAATAAAAGAATTAGGATATAAATATTAAATCTTATAAATAATCAGATGAATAATGTTCTATACACTATTACATAGTCTGATTTTATAAACGAGGAGAATAAATATGGCTTTTCAGCTTTCACCTGGTGTACAGGTAACAGAAAAAGACCTCACTAGTGTTGTTCCCGCGGTCGGAACTTCCATCGGGGGTACTGTAATACAAGCTGCTTGGGGTCCAGGAAACGAAATCGTTGACGTTAGCACTGAAAACGAGTTAGTAAAAAGATTTGGAAAACCTCAATCTAGCAACAATCGCAAGTGGTTTGCGGCGGCTTCTTTCTTAGCATACACAAATACTTTGAAACTGGTACGAGCAATCAATGCTGCTTCTTATAACGCAACTTCTAGCGGTAGCGGTGCTACTCAGATTGCAAATGAAAGAGCATACGAAAATGGCGTAGCTGCTGATGGTATGTGGACTGCTAAATATCCTGGCGCGGCAGGTAACAGCTTAAAAGTTTCTTTTGCTGATAGCACCGGAGACGGTACAGCAACTTACTCAGCTTGGGCATACAATAATCAATTTGATTATACTCCCGGTACCACTAAGCACGCCTCTGATAATGGATCATCTGAAGATGAATTTCACATTATTGTAATTGATGAGGACGGTTATTTTTCAGGTACAGCAGGTACTGTATTAGAGAAATTTGCAGGTGTTTCTAAAGCAGCCGATGCTAAAGATTCACTTGGTCGTTCAAACTATTACAAAGATGTAATCAACAATCGTTCAGAATATATTTGGTGGGCAGCTGGTCCAGCAGCCGCTACTACTTGGGGCTCAAATAATGTTGACGCCACTACTTTTGCGGCAGGTCACACTCAGGCAGAAGCAGTAGTTTCTCTTTCCGGTGGAGCAGACGGCACTATTTCAGCTGCCAATTTTATATCTGGTTACGATTTATTTGCCAATGACGAACTCGTAGACGTTAACCTTATTTTCGTAGGTGACGCAGAAGCTACTGTTGGTGACCACGTAATCGACAGTGTATGTGAAATACGTAAAGACTGTGTTGTATTTATTTCACCACTTGCCGTTTCAGTATTAGATAACGCAGGCTCAGAAGCAACCGCTTGTGTTGGCGAACTTGCCTCTTACACTCGTTCCTCTTACGCTGTTTTCGATTCTGGTTGGAAATATATGTACAACCGTTATGCAGATTCTTATGTATATGTTCCTTGTAACGGTGACGTTGCTGGGCTATGTGCTAAGACTGATGACGTAGCAGATCCTTGGTTCTCTCCTGCAGGATACAATAGGGGTGCTATTAAAAATGCTGTTAAGATGGCTTGGTCTCCTAAGAAATCTGAAAGAGATACTCTTTATAAAAATGGCATTAACCCAATCGTAGGTTTCCCTGGTTCAGGTATTGTATTGTTTGGTGACAAGACTATGCTTGAGAAGCCCAGTGCATTTGATCGTATCAATGTTCGCAGACTGTTTATTACGCTTGAAAAAGCAATTGCTACGGCAGCTAAATTTCAGTTGTTTGAATTCAATGACGCATTTACACGCTCACAATTTAAAAACTTGGTAGAGCCTTTCTTGCGTGATGTTCAAGGACGTAGGGGGATTTATAACTTTAAGGTCGTGTGTGATGAAACAAATAACACAGGCCAGGTTATAGATACAAACTCTTTTGTAGCGGACATATTCATTCAACCTGCAAGATCTATTAACTTTATCCAGCTGAACTTCATTGCTACTCGTACAGGTATAGCGTTTGAAGAGGTCGGCGGCTAACAGTTATAAATAAAATTAAAACAGGAGACATAGATGAATATTACAGAGTTTAAAGCAAGGCTTGGAGCTGGGGGCGCTCGTCCCAATCAGTTTAGAGTCCTTTTAGGCTTTCCTAGTTACGTAACTGGTGTCGATACCTCGTACAGTTTGTTGGTTACTGGAGCGGCTGTTCCGGCTTCTACTGTTAATCCAGCGATTATTCAGTACAGAGGTCGTGAGGTTAAGTTAGCTGGTGAAAGAATTTTTGATCCTTGGACAGTTACTATTGTTAATGATACAGCGCAGTCCTTGCGTCAACCTTTTGAGGCTTGGATGGAAGGTATGAATAGCAAAGGTGGTAACTCAGGTATTTTGACACCTGCAGATTATCAGGCGGATGTTGTTATACAGCATTTAGATAGAAATGATGAGGTATTGCCAGGTGGTACTTACACACTACGCAATGCTTTCCCAATACAGATGAGTGAAATTGCATTAGCATATGCGCAAAATGATATACTGGAAGAATATACTGTAACATTCCAGTATCAACATTACGATAACGTATAATCGTTAGGACTATAAATTATGCAGATATTTGGGTTTGAAATAACTCGGGGTAAACCGCCACAAAGTGAGAAATCCTTTGTGGCGCCCACGGATGATGGCGGTGTTGAAAGTATACGAGCAGGTGGCTATTATGGCACTTACTTAGATATTGAAGGCGTTGCTAACACTGAAGCCCAGTTAATCAAAAGGTACAGAGACATTGCTATGATGGCCGATGTCGATGCCGCCATTGAAGATATTGTGAATGACGCTATTGCTAATCTTGATGATGAGTTTCCAGTAAAGTTGGATTTAGACAGCACAGGACTTTCGGGCCCGATAAAAAAGAAAATATTTGACGAATTTGATAACATTATATCCATGTTACAATTTAATGATAGGGCACAGGATTACTTTAGGCGTTGGTATATCGACGGTAGAATGTACTTTCACAAGGTAATTGATACTGAAAAGCCACAAGAAGGTATAAAAGATATACGTTACATTGACCCACGTAAAATTACAAAGGTCAAAGAAGTTAAGAAAGAAAAAAATCCACAGGGTGTTTCTTTCATTAAAAGTACAGAAGAATTTTTCTTATTTAATGAAAAGGGTATAGCAAATAAGCCCGGACAATATAGAGCTGCTGACACAGACAATGCACTAAAAATTACAAAAGATGCAATTGTTTATTGTCCAAGTGGGTTAGTAGATCAAGACAAAAACATTCCAGTGTCTTATCTACATAAAGCAATCAGGCCTGCTAATCAACTTAGAATGATGGAGAACGCAGCGGTAATTTATCGTATAACACGAGCTCCTGAACGCAGAATATTTTATGTTGACGTTGGTAACTTACCAAGTGGCCGCGCTGAACAGTACCTAAAAGATGTTATGGATAGGTATCGTAACAAATTGGTATATGATGCTGACACAGGTGAAGTTAGGGACGATAAAAAGTTTATGTCTATGTTAGAAGACTTTTGGCTTCCACGTAGAGAAGGCAGTCAGGGTACACAAATTGACACACTGCCAGCAGGACAGAACTTAGGACAGATAGAGGACATAGAATACTTTCAGAAGAAGTTATATCAGTCATTGAATGTTCCTGTATCAAGATTAGAACAACAAGCTGGCTTAAACTTTGGACGAGCAGCTGAGATTAACAGAGATGAACTTAAATTTACTAAGTTTGTTTCTAAGTTAAGAAAGAAATTTTCTATAATGTTTGATGATCTTCTTAAAACACAGTTAGTTTTGAAAAATATAATGACTGAAGAAGATTGGAAAGATATTAAAGATGTGGTTCAATATAAATTTGCACAAGATGCTTACTATACTGAATCGAAGAATCAAGAGATCCTGAGAAGTAGATTTGAAGTGTTACAGGGGGCTTCTTCTTATATTGGTTCACTGTTTAGTAAAGAGTATGTACAAAAAGAAATACTTATGCTTACAGATGAACAGTTAGAAGAAATCAATATGCAATTGCAGATGGAAGAACCTTTTATGACACAGGATCAAGAACATGAAATGGCAATGCAGCAACAGACTGCTGGTGAAGAAGATACAGGAGAAGAATAATGGATAGACAAGAAGCACTTAGAGATATGATGCAGTCTATGGCTCAGGGTAAACCGAATGATGTCCAAGACAAATTTAATAACATAATGCAAGCAAGAGCGGGCGAAGCTCTTAATGACTATAAAACAGAGCTTGCTAAAAGCATATTTAAGAATCCAGATTTAGAAGCGATGGGTTTGGCAGATGGAGAAGAACATATTCTTGAGGTAGACCCTGCCGCCGAGCCTGAAACAGTTGAAACGGGAGACGATAATGAAGACGTTTAAACAATTCAGAGAAGGCGTTGAGGTAGATATCCAAGAAGCGCCAATGGATGGAGTCGAAAAAGGCTCATTAGAAGGCGACAAACATATGTGTGCAACCAAAATCTTTAAAGAAGGTTTCGGTGAAGGCACTCCTATTTTAGGTGAACACGCTTTACCTGACGAAGAAGGTAATGTTGCTTGGTACAAGGTTATGTTTGAGCATGGCATCGAACAAGTTGAGATTTCAGAAGAAGGCGTTCAGGTACTTGCCCAAGAATCTCACATGAATCATAAAAAGAAAAAGTAACGGAGATATAGATGGCGGTCACAGTAGATGTATTAAAACTGACTCAGGTCCAGGGCGTTGTGGCCGTCAGAGGCGTCAATGCTACAGGTACCATAGCTCTAGAAACCACACTCAAAAAGTCCACTGAAACACAAAGTAGTCCAGCTGTTAATATCAAAGGATTACAGTGGACACTTGCTAGCGGAACGGCAGCACAAGTAGAAAGAAACGGAAAAGTATTATACGAACTGTCCGGCACAGGTGAAATGGAGTTCTACGGGTTTTCTGACAATGACGAAAACGATCAGGACATTGATATAGTAATTGACAATGCTGGTGCTGGTGGTACTGTTATTGTTGAATGTGCTAAGGTTGCAGGTTACGGTTCACAGCAACATCAAGGCGCTGACGGAGACTTAGGCTAATGAGACTAATAAAAGAATTAAATGAAGATCTACAGTTTATTGTAGAAGAAAACGCTGAGACAGGTAAGAAGAGCCTCTATATCGAAGGCGTCTTTCTACAGTCTAATTTACAAAACAGAAACGGTCGTGTCTATCCCAGAGAGATTATGGCGAAAGAAGTAGATCGTTATATGAAAGAACAAGTCAACACTAAAAGAGCATATGGAGAACTTGGACACCCAGACGGGCCTAATATTAACTTAGACCGTGTTTCACATATGATTACCTCTCTTAAAGAAGACGGTGACAACTGGATTGGAAAGGCTAAAATACTTGACACCCCTATGGGTAATATTGCCTCAAGTTTGATTAAAGAGGGTGCCGGCCTAGGTGTATCATCACGCGGTCTCGGTTCACTTAAAGAAAATGGCAAAGGTATAAATGAAGTACAAGATGATTTTATGCTTGCCACTGCTGCTGACATCGTAGCAGATCCATCAGCCCCTGATGCTTATGTACAGGGTATTATGGAAAATAGAGAATGGGTTTTTGTGAAAGGTGTCTGGCAGGAGCGAGAGATCGAAGAAACACAAAAATTTATTAAGAAAGCTAACAGTAAAGATTTGGCAGAAGCTAAGATGAGAGCTTTCAACGAGTTTTTAAATAAGTTATCTAATATTTGATTTGTATAAATATACAAGACAAGTTATAAATCTAACCGAAAGGAGATAAAACAATGGGTGTAGAGTCTAAAATCAGAGAGCTTATGGAAGGTGCAGCAAACCGCCCTAAAGACAAGCTCACTGCTCGTGACGATAGCAACCCTACTCAAGGTGATTCAAACGCCAATCCTGAGATGCAAGACCTTAGTGGTACTGGCAACGCAGAAGGTGGGTTGACTTCAACCGTGGGTAAGGCTGCTTCAGGTAAAGCGAGCAAAGATGGTACTCTTCCTGCAGGTAACGGTGCTAAAGAAGCTCCTGCAAACTTTGTCAACGACAAGCCAAGCGAAACTGATGTAATGAAGAAGTCCTCTGCGGGCAACGTACATCGTGAAGAAGCTGAGCTTGAAGAAGATGAAGTAATTGTAGAAGATGAAGCCGTTGAGGAAGAAGTCGAAATGGTTGCTGAAGAAGAAGTTGAAGAAATCGAAGAAGAGGAAGTCGCTGTAGACGAAGGTGACGCTCTCTTTGAAGAAGATCTCAATGCTCTTTTTGAAGGTGACGAAAACCTCACAGAAGAATTTAAAGTTAAGGCAGCTGAAATTTTTGAAGCAGTTGTCACTTCCCGTGTAGCAAACGAAGTCGAATCTATTGAAGCCGAGCTTGAAGAACAGGCTAACGCTGAATTTGACGCTAAACTAGAAGAAATGGTTGAAAATGTTGACAAGTACCTCAATTATTGTATTGAGAACTGGATGAAAGAAAACGAACTTGCTGTTGAAAACGGTATTCGTTCTGAAGTTACAGAGTCTTTCATTAAAGGTATGCAACAGGTATTCACTGAACATTACATTGAAGTGCCTGAAGAAAAGTATGATATACTTTCTGAAATGCAGACCAAACTAGATACCCTACAGGTTAAACTAGATGAACAGGTCAACAAGAATATAGAGCTTAATGAAGAAGCTGTAGCTCTGAAGAAGCAAAACATTTTTGCTGACATTTCAGAGGACTTAGCAGACACTGAGGCTGAAAAATTTGCTACTATGGTAGAAGATATATCTTATACTAGTGCAGACTCTTACAGAGCTAAGCTAAAGGTAGTTAAAGAAAATTATTTTCGTAAAGATATCGTTGAATCAAATGAAACATTAGAAGACACAGTAGACGAACTTAATCTTACGGAAAATAATATAATGGGCAGATATGCTCAGGCTATTAGCAAGTCTTCAAAGTTTTAAAAGTTTAATTTATTATAAATAATAAAGTTAGTTTATAACAACAATAAGGAGAAACTTCAATGTTTTTATCTGAACAAGTTGAGAAGAAGTGGGAACCTGTTCTTAAGCATGAGAGCCTGCCTGAAATTGCAGATCCATACAAAAGAGCGGTAACTGCTGTAGTTCTCGAAAATCAAGAGAAGGCGCTGCGCGAAGAAAAATCAGCCCTTTTCGAAGCAACACACGCAAATGCCACTGGCGCTTCTGTAGACAACTATGATCCTATTCTAATCAGCCTGGTAAGACGAGCTCTTCCCAATCTGATGGCTTATGACGTAGCTGGTGTACAGCCAATGACCGGTCCTACTGGTCTTATCTTTGCCATGAAGTCGCATTACTCTTCCCAGACAGGCACAGAAGCCCTGTTTAACGAAGCTGACTCTGACTTCTCTGGTAACGGCGGTTCTAACCACGCTGGTTCTAACCCTGTTGATGGTGCTTACACTACTGGTGCTGGTGTATCTACTTCAACTGCTGAAGGCTTCGGCGATACAACTACTATGCAGGAAATGGCATTCTCAATTGAGAAGACTACTGTAACTGCCAAGTCACGTGCTCTGAAAGCAGAATACACTGTTGAACTTGCCCAGGACCTGAAAGCAATTCATGGTCTTGACGCAGAAAGCGAACTGAGCAACATTCTTTCTCAGGAAATTCTCGCTGAAATCAACCGTGAAGTTATTCGTACTATCTACAAAGTAGCTAAAAACGGCGCAGCTTCAACTGCAACTGCTGGTACTTTCGACCTTGACGTTGACAGTAACGGTCGTTGGTCAGTAGAACGCTTTAAAGGCCTCATGTTCAACATTGAGCGTGATGCCAACGTAATTGCACAAGACACTCGTAGGGGCAAAGGTAACTTTATCATTTGTTCTTCTGACGTAGCTTCTGCTCTTGCAATGTCAGGCGTTCTTGACTATACTCCTGCACTTAGCACTAACCTGCAGGTTGATGACACTGGTAACACTTTCGCAGGTGTTCTCAATGGTCGCTACAGAGTATACATTGACCCTTACAGTGCCAACACTGGTGCAGCTTCTCAGTTCTACGTAGCTGGATACAAAGGTACTAGCCCTTATGACGCTGGTATATTCTACTGTCCGTATGTTCCTTTACAGATGGTTAGAGCGATTGATCCTGGCACGTTCCAGCCAAAGATTGGCTTCAAGACTCGTTACGGTATGATTGCTAACCCATACGTTACTACTACTGATGGCGGCGCTACAGACGGTGATACATTCACTGCAGCACGTAACCAGTATTACAGAAAAGTTAAAGTTACTAACTTGATGTAAGAAAAAAATAAAAAGAATCCCAATAGGGACATTTTTGAGGGGGCTACATTGTAGCCCCTTTTTTTATCTAAACTAAAAACAATTTTTATACGTATTATAAATAGTGTTGTTAGCTCGCTGTGATAGCGACCTGTTTCCTGTAATGGATAACTTACGGAGAAACTAGTATGAAGAAGTTTTTATTCCTAACAATTAGTATTGCCATGGTGGGATGTAATAACCCCACTAATATTTACCGTGACGGTACAGAGTTTGACTGGATGCCTAGTCCACTACAATGGGAAAGAAACATAAGAGATTGTAGAGCCCAGCTACAATGTAACGCGGCCGATTTATTTGATAGAACTGCATAGTGTACGGTGGCCTTCCCATGTTTCTGACATTCTGTACGATCCTTATCGTTTGCGATACGGCCATACACGTAATGATTCAGATGTATTTCGAGGGTCACCCTGCATTTAATGCTTGACAAGTCTTAAAATATCGTTTATTATATATAGTACGGAAAGTAGCACTATATGTTACTTTCCTATACACACCAGTATAACTAACGATATTAAAATGCTCAAAAGGCAAGGACTTAAAGAAATGAAAAAGCGTGAAATCGCATTCGCAACACTTCAGGCAGTATCAACTGTAGTTATAGCTTTCGGATTGCCAGCGGCAATTGTGTTTGCTAACTATGGCTTCTAAGTATTACGCATTGTATGTATTATTCTGTATGCACTTATCTGTAAACCATGACTTTGTACCTAGACTTACAGGTATTATAAATAGTAGATACACACAAGGTACCTACTATGGCATACACACCCACAGCTAATATATCAGAAGCAACATTTGATGCAGGGAACCCAGGTGAACTTGACTACTTAAAACCCAATGGCTTTAAGTTTCAGGTTCACAACCTGCCGAATGTTTCTTTTTTCTGTCAATCAGCAAATATCCCAGACATCACTATCGGTGAGGCTCAAGTTTCCACACCCTTGCAAGATTTCTTTCAACCAGGCGAAAAGCTAACTTTTGGTACTTTAAACATTCGTTTTCTTATTCAGGAAAACATGGCTAACTATAAAGAGTTATATAACTGGATGAGGGGTTTGGGTAATCCAGAAGACACAAAAGAATATACGGCCTACTTACAGAATCAGTTGTATAGATTTCCTGGGCAAACTGTAGCAAAAACAATTGAAGGTCTCTTTAGTGACGCAAGTTTGTTTGTTTTAGATTCTAATAATAATCCCTCTATAGAAATTATTTTTCAAAACTCTTATCCAACTGCATTAAGTGGTCTAGATTTTGATTTGACCGATTCAGAATATTTTATAGGTTTAGCATCATTTAGGTACAGACAGTATAAGATAAACTCAATATAAATATATACATTATTGTTAAATTGATACAGGTACATTATGATTACATTGAATGAACTGCAAGAGGAATGGAAGTCCGATTGCAAGATTGACGAATTAAATCTCGGCAGTGAATCTGCAAAGACTCCTGAACTTCACGCCAAATATTTAAACTATCTTACTACTTTTAAACTACAGCTACGTAAATACGAAGCACAAATGCTATCCCTACGTAGAATTAAAGGTAGATATTTTAGAGGCGAACTCAGTAAAGAAGAATTAGATGGTCTTGGCTGGGAGCAATATTTAGGCAACCAACCGCTAAAACAAGAAATGCAAGAAGTATTAGACAGTGATCCTGATGTTATGAAAATTGTAGATAAAGTAGAATATATTCGTGCTTGCTTGTATCAGTGTGAGTATGTTATGAAGTCACTAAATAGTAGAACATGGGATATAAAAAATACTATTGAATTTTTGAAGTTTACTAATGGGTTAATGTGATAAAAGTCAGCAAGAAAAATGAAGTACATCTTAAGATAGAAACAGAGCCAGGTATATCACAAGAGCTCAATGATTTCTTTACTTTTGATGTACCCGGTGCTAAGTTTATGCCGTTGTATCGCTCACGTATGTGGGATGGCAAAGCACGTTTATATAATATGTACAGACAAGAACTGTACGTAGGGCTCTTACCTTACTTAAAAGAGTTTGCTAACACATTAGAATATCCTATCGAAATAAACATAAAAGATATAGGTGATCCTGTATCAACACAGTACGTAGAAAACTTTGCTAAAAAATTAAAGCTACAAAGCGGAGGCAAAGACATTGAAATACGAGACTATCAAGTTGATGCGGTCAAGACGGCAATTAACAATGGGCGAGCATTACTCCTTTCACCAACTGCTTCGGGTAAATCTCTTATCATTTATAACTTGGTTCGTTATCATCAACATCTTAACAGAAAGCAACTCATCATTGTCCCAACAACGTCTCTCGTTGAGCAAATGTATGGTGACTTCCAAGACTACGCAACCGCAGATGATTGGGCTGTGTCCGAGAACTGTCATAGAATATATGGCGGCAAAGAAAAGTCAAACGAATATCCTATAACTATATCTACTTGGCAATCTATATACAAGTTTCCTAAGTCTTGGTTCGAGCAGTTTGATGTTATCTATGGTGACGAGGCTCATCTATTCAAAGCAAAATCTCTTACTACTATATTAGACAAATGTGTAAACTCTCCCTATCGTATCGGTACAACAGGTACACTTGACGGTACAAAGACACACAAGCTAGTATTAGAAGGTGTGTTCGGACAGGTCAAAAAAGTTATTACTACAAAGAAACTGATGGACACTAATCAAGTTGCTGACTTAAAAATTATAGCAATGGTATTAGATTACCCTGATGCTGACAGAAAAACAGTGAAAGGTATGACATATCAGGAAGAAATGGATTGGCTTGTATCGAATCACAGTCGCAACTTAGTTATACGTAATTTGTCTATCACACAAGAAGGAAACACACTTGTGTTGTTTCAATATGTAGAGAAGCACGGTAGAATTCTACACGATATGATTTCAACAAAGTGTCCGGATAGAAAAGTATTTTTTGTATTCGGTGGTACTGATACTGACACAAGAGAACAGATACGTGCTATAACAGAGGAAGAAACAGACGCTATTATTATTGCGTCATATGGGACATTTTCAACAGGCATAAATATTAGAAACTTACATAATATTGTTTTTGCTTCACCGAGTAAAAGCAGAATACGAAACTTACAAAGTATTGGTCGAGGGTTGCGTAAAGGAGATAACAAAACCTCTTGTAACTTGTTTGATGTAGGTGATGACTTACAATGGAAGTCTAAGAAAAATTATACGTTACATCATATGGTAGAGCGTATAAAAATTTATAATGAAGAAGGATTCAACTACAAACTTGTAAGAGTACCTATAAATGCAGAATAATTATAAAGTTATTAAACTGACAAATAATGTTACTGTCGTGGGCGATATAGAATTTACACCAGAAGATGTATTGATTGTGAATCCTTTAGAAGTATATTCTAAACCTATGCAAGACTCGGCAGGTAAGGTTGTAGGCGAACAAATGGTGCTTAGGCCTTTTTTAGTGATGACACAAGACCAAGAGATTGTCATTGACACTTACAATGTCCTGTATGTTTCTGATTTAGATGAAAGATTAATATCTACGTATGAAGAAATGGTGAACACTGTTTACAAAACAGGTATGTCTTATGATGGTAATGCTTATGTCAGCAACAAAGAGCCTGAATACACAAAAGAAGAAGCAGAATATATGAAAGAAGTCTTAGATGAGATGTTACTTAAAAAGGATAAGATCGTACATTAAACTATCCCTTTCATGCCGACAGCACAAGTATAACAATACCGTGAATGGATGTCAAGCATTATTTAGCGCTTGACAAAATATAATTTAAACTATATAATGGGTACATGATGAAGAAAAAAGCAACTGCACATTACATTGACAACAAAAAGTTTTTTCAGGCTATGAAAGACTGGAAAGATGAAATTGCGTCTGCTGAGTCAGCAGGCAATCCGAAACCTCAATGCACAAATTACTTGGGCGAATGTTTTGTTAAGATCTCAAATCATTTGGCCTATAAGTCTAATTTTGTAAACTATACTTTCCGGGATGAAATGATACTTGATGGCATTGAAAATTGCCTAAGGTATGCTGATCGTTTCAACCCCGAAAAATCCAATAACCCTTTCGCATACTTCACACAAATTACTTACTATTCTTTTGTGCGTAGAATTAAGAAAGAGGCCAGACAATCTGAAACTAAACTCAGATATCTACAGAGCATTGACCTTCAACAACTATTAGATGAGATCGAAGGTGATTCTGGTAACTACGAGTATTTAAACTGGGTACAGGAACAACTTGACCAGAATGCCCGTGACCGAGAAGAACTCAAAAAGTCCAATTCAAATGTGCCGAAAAGACGGCCAAAATATTTTGACAAAAAAGATGAAACAGCGCTTGACATTGATGTCTAAATATAATATACTTGTCTTATATATTATGAGGATTGTATATGAAGGTTCGATATTCCGAAATGTTCTGGTCGTTTCAAGGCGAAGCAGAACTAGCAGGCACACCAACAGTCTGGCTTAGATTTTTCGGCTGTAACTTAGAATGTAACGGTTTCGGCCAAGAACAACCTACTGAACCCGATACTTGGGAACTCCCCTACAAGGACTACGACTTAATTGCGGTAGATCGTGTAGAGGATCTACCTGTCTGGGACAAAGGGTGTGACTCATCTTACACATGGTCAATGAAGTATAAGCATTTAGCCACTGATACTACAATTGAAGGTGCCGCTGACAAACTTGAATCACTTTTACCACACGGCAAATTCACACATCCACTAAGCAAACAAGAAAATATGCTTGCGTTTACTGGTGGCGAACCTATGTTGCAACAGCGACAGATGAAAGCAATTGTCAATGAGTTTCTTATTCGTGGCAATGTACCTAAAATCATTACAGTAGAAACTAATGGCACTAAAAAATTAAACAAAGACTTGAAAGACTTTATTAACATATACTTGGCTGACATGGGTATACGTTGGCATTGGGCAATCAGTCCTAAGACGTGGCATACAGCAGGCGAAGAACAAGCATTTGATGTTGACAACTTTATGTCATATATTGAAGGTACAAAAAGTACAGGCATTATAAAGATTGTTTGTAATGGTAGCAAAGACGCTTGGCGTGAAATAGATTTTTATGCTGACCAAATAACACGGTATGCTAAGCAAGCAGAAATGAAAAAGCCTGACATATGGATCATGCCTGCAGGCGCCACGAAAGAAGAGCAAGAAAATGTAGCTGCTATATGTAATGTAGCTATGGAAAAAGGCTACAAGGTAGCTACTCGTAATCACTGTTATGTATATGGGAACAAAATCGGAACTTAATATGAACATAGGCAAAAAACATTTTACTGTCGAACCTGAAATAGAAACTGTACCTATCACTTGGCAAGAGGTTGAGGATTGTGTACGAACAATTGTTGGTAAGATTAATTTTGATGGGACTAAAATTAAAACTGTAGTCGGCCTTTCCAGAGGAGGGCTTGTCCCCGGTGTAATGATTTCACATCAACTTAATGCTAAGTTTGTTCCTGTTGTGTGGCAAACTAGAGATGACAATATACAATGGACTAACATGATTCAAGTACATGACTCAGAAGATGTGTTGATTGTAGACGACCTTATTGACTCTGGTCGAACATATGAACAAATTAAAGTACACGCTCCTAAAGCTAAATGGGCCGTTATGTATAACAAAAGGCCTGATATAAAGGTTGACTTTGTTGCAGGTAATTTATATAATGATAGTAGATGGTTAGATTTTCCTTGGGAGAAGGTATGATGACAAGAAGAACAAGCGTTATTCGTCAACAACCCTATAACAATGGTTCTTCAAAAGGACCCGATACTTGTTATGTTGTGGAAATGTACGAAAATGAAAAACTAATTGAAACAAGAGAACTAGTTGGCAAGAGTCTTTATTACGCAGAAGATTGTGCAAGAAACTGGGATCAAGGAATCATTGATAATGATAAGTGATGTAATTAAACATAGGTTAAATGCAACAGGCATAAGATATTATGCCTCAGACAATATCTCAGAAGTCATGCAAAGTGGTGACAAAGAAGCCCTAATAAATGAACTAACTACAAAGTTTGAGGGTGTGCTTGACAGTCTAGTTATTGACAGAGAAACAGATCCTAACTCACAGGGTACAGCAAGACGACTTGCTAAGATGTATGTGAACGAACTCATGGCTGGTCGTTATGATCCTATGCCTAATGCTACAGCATTTCCTAATCATGTAGATGATGGATATGATGGTATGCTTGTTGTACGTAGCGAACTAAAGTCAATGTGTTCACACCATCACCAGCCTGTCAGTGGTGTAGCATACATAGGTATCATAGCTGCTGATAAACTTATTGGACTGTCTAAATATACACGTATCGCTCAGTGGTGTGCTAGACGAGGTACATTACAAGAAGAATTGTGTAATGATATTGCTAAAGAAATTATAGAAGCAACAGGCAGTGATAACGTAGGTGTTTATATTCAAGCGACTCATGGTTGTTGTGAGAACCGAGGCATCATGGCGGGCAGTAGCTTGACACAGACAACTGTACTCAAAGGTAGTTTCTTTAATAACCCTGACACTAAAAAAGAATTCTTTGACAACATTAAATTGCAACAGGAATATTCTTGTAGATGATAAAACCTAATCAACCACAGTTTGTAGTAGACCTTGAAACACTAAGCACTCATGCCAATGGGTGTATCGTGTCTATTGGTGCTGTCAAATTCTCATTAGAAGAAGGAATACTTGAGGAGTTTTTTATAAACATTGATCCTCAAACTTGTAAGGATGTAGGACTACACTTTGACAAGAATACAATTGAGTGGTGGACAAAACAAAGTAAAGAGGCACGGGATGCTTGGATGAAAGACCCTGTACCTCTCACTGAAGCACTACATAAGTTTGCTGACTTTTATGAAGTAGGTAATCCTATATGGGGCTTCGGTGCTAACTTTGATATAAGTATTTTAGAATCAGCTTATTATGCTATTGGGTATGACAAAGATAAAGTCTACGGTGAACACTTACCGTGGAAGTTTTGGGACATATACTGCCTACGCACATTAGCAAATGTGTTGGGTAAAAAACTACAGAAAACAGGCGTGAATCATAATGCGTTACATGACGCTATTGCTGAAGCCAAACTTATTATAGAGATATTGAAATCGTGAAATTAGAATACGTAGCATCAGGCACCTCTTATATGAGGTTATCCAATCCATCTTTACATGATAGTCAAGACAACATTGATTTGGTGAACAAAATATTTCACCACTTTTTTGATGACCAACCGGGTCACACATTTTCCTTACTGTACAACGCATGGGCAGAAAGTAATTTCGGTCCTCGTCTAAGTAACCTCAAACCATCTATTCATCAGTTACACGCTGACTCCGGCGGACTACAGATGGTGACACTTGCTCATAAAATTCCTAAAGGAACTAATATGAATACACTCAGAGAAGAAGTGTATCAGGATCAAAGCAAGTGGGCAGATGTTGGTATGTGTTTTGATGAGATACCTGTTATTACTACAGGCGCATCTGACAGAAACGATACAACAAATAGATACTTTGATAAAGCAAATCGTCACAAGTATGCTAAACAAACAGCAGAGAATGTTAAGCGACAGATTGAAGTATTCAAACAAAACGGTAGCTCCTGCAAACCTTTTATGATTTGTCAAGGCGGTGACCTAGAAACTTACCTTGAATGGACTGACACTATACTTGAAACAGTGCCTAAAGAAGATCACAATCGTATAGGCGGTGTGGCAATGGGTGGTGCGGCACTAGGTACAGGACCGCTTGAAGATATACAAAAAGCGTTTTTTGCTACTCAAGTGCCTGTGCGAGATGAAACAGGTAAACTACACTTACATATTTTGGGAGTAGGTGCTGTGTCACGTATGATACCTTATCTTATCTTTTTACAGAATGGTATGTACGGTGATGTTCATGTATCATATGACTCTACAACTCATACACGAGCAGTAGAAACAGGACTGTATTATATGTTGGGTGAAATTGTCAATGGATACTTTGTTGCAGGCGAAGGCAACACTTTGAAGTATGATAGAGCAAGAGCATCTGACGCTCCTCTTGTGGGTGAAGCACGAGCATTTGTACCTAACAGAGAGTATGAGGTTATGTACAATGACATAAAACAATATTGGCCTTTGTCGCTGTCACTTGAAAAGTTCCATGAAGTATTGAACACACCTTCTATTCCACATCTAGAACAGTACGGCAATTTGCTTGATTGGTATGAGGGCAGAACTGTTATGTGTTGTGCTAGTATAAAGAATTTTATGTATCAGATTGAAAAGTATATGTACGACAAGAAAGCACTTATTAGGCTAGCTGATAAAAAATATCCAACTGGCGCGGCCAAAGCATTGTTTGATGTAAAAGATGTGGACACATTCAATAATTGGATGAATACATGGGCACCTATATTTAAGGCCAATAAAAAGTCAGCAAGCATTTCACACATAGCACCTCTGGAAAAACCTTCATTGGAGGCATTGTTTGGATAACTTTATACGGTTAGATTATCAATTTGATCTTGACATACTCACAAAAGAAATGTATAATTTAGTAGAGTTAGTTGGTTGGGGTGACAAGAATCAAATATGTTTGACACACCCTTCTGGCCAAAAAGATTGGTTTTTCGGTACTGGGCCATTGATGACTAGTAGAAATTTTACTGAGGTGAATCAACATTTTATTGGTACTTATTTTGAAAAAGTCTTGAATACACTAAAAGAAAAATATTCAATTGGTCGTGTTAGACTTATGATGTTACCTGGACAGAAATGTTATTCACTACACGCAGACACAACAAAAAGAATACATTTACCTTTAGAAACCAATGAACAATGTATGATGATTATAGATGATGAAATAAAACGTATGCCAGCAGACGGAACTGCTTGGTTGACTAATACAACAAAGACACACACTGCATTAAATGGAAATTTAGTATTTGATCGAATACATATATTATTTGACCTATTATGACAGACGAAAACGGCAAATTTATTACATCTTTAGATGACGCTAGAGAACTCAAAGAACGTAAACAAAGAGAGTTAGAGTATTACCTAGACCATTTAAAAGAACTACAAATTAAAATCTCTTGGTTAGAGGCCGATTTAAAATTGACCAATACCATAATCAAAATCATTGAAAATGAATCTATATTACCACTTGACAAACACCCCGATAAGGAGTTATAATGAACGCACAAAAGGTTAGAAACGCAATTGTAGAAATTTCAGATGCTATGACAAGAGCACAAGCAGAACGAGAACTTATCCGTGAGATTGTAAAGAAGATCCACGATGAGGAAGGGCTTGATAAGCGAGTGTTCCGTAAAATGGCAAATGTATATTACAAAGGCAACTTCCAAGATGAGACTGCTCTCAATGAGGAGTTTGAAACTACATTCACTAATGTAATGAGCTAATTATGAATATATTTTATCTACACAATGACACTAAGACGTGTGCGCAACAGCACTGCGACAAACACGTGGTCAAGATGATTATAGAGTATGCACAGTTGATGTCTACAGCACACCGTGTACTTGATGGTGATATGTATCAGGACAAAACTAAAAACAATCGCAACATTAAGCGTTGGCGAATGATGGATAGTAATCTTGAGAACACATTGTACAAAGCATCACATATTAATCATCCGTCTGGCAAGTGGTGTAGAATGACAAAGGAAAACTACGGCTACTTATATAGTTTGTGGATAGAACTTTGTAAAGAATATACTCATAGGTATGGTAGAAAACACTTGACACAAGAGAAGTTAGAACATATACTAGTTAAGACACCTAAGAATATGCCTAGCTCTTGTGTCACTACCTTACCACAGGCAATGCCTGATGATGTTAAGATGACTGACCCATTACACGGGTATCGTAATTACTACAGAACATACAAGCGAGACTTCGCTAAGTGGACAAACAGACAAACACCGGAGTGGTTCAGTGCCAGATAATAGTGGAGGCAACTTTACTTCTAAAGAGCTTACTAATGATGTGAGGTCTAATAGAGCAAGGCTTGCTAAATTTTATGAAGGATGTTATGAAGATTTCAAGGCTTCTGGCTCAGAATTTAGAATGACATATCAAGAATATAAAAAACGATGGGCGAAAGCTAAAAGAAAAGCGTATAGGAAGAAA
>Ga0255765_1001692_pt1 | contig 26746 bp, 15 predicted proteins | sample 041ome_8_FD_179965 | JGI IMG/M metagenome (GOLD analysis project Ga0255765, IMG submission 179965) | Coastal salt marsh microbial communities from the Groves Creek Marsh, Skidaway Island, Georgia - 041407BS metaG (version 2) | ecosystem: Environmental > Aquatic > Marine > Intertidal zone > Salt...
CATATGGTTTGAAAGCCGTCATGGTGGTGGGTTCGGCGGGCCCTGAATCAGTATTGTACGATTTCCGGCAGTTTCTCGCTTCCAAATTCGAGCCGTCCATGGTGGTCAAAGGCATGGACCACACTGTCCTCCTCAGTCGATTTTTACCAGTCAGTTATGCCACTCGTGCTCGCGCTCAATCGAATGATGCAGCTCTTGAAGCGGTCTTCACGGCCGCGTACCCAGAACATTCTTCTTTTGCCATTCCCATGTGGGCCACTCGATTTTGGCCACGTGGAACCAAACACGTTGTCTATTCCTTGTTGGTGGATATCGCGCGACGGGCCACGGAAGACGTGGTTATAGCAGAGTTGCAGAAGTATTGGGCCACGGACGGTGTAAAGCCGATCGTCAGCAAAAAATTTAATTTCTGTCATTGGATTGAGCTGACGCGACAAATGTACATGGGCTCAGGCGCGCCAAAAGTTCGCTTCGACCCAGTACGGATCCAGCGACTCGAACAAGCCGGAATTGATTTCAAGCTTTCCGGCTTTGAAATTGTGTCCATTATTCAGCTGCAAGCGGCAAAAGATTCATGTGAGTTGGATTTAGACGCGCTGCTCCGGATGGCGCACCCGAAGCTCGCACACGTCCCCTGGACTGTCAAAACCCTCAAATGTCTCGAGCAAAAGGTGAACCGCTTCAACGACGACGGAGAAATTCGCGAGTGCAATCAACCTTACAAACCCATCTTGGTTTCTTACGGTACGAGCGGCAATGGTAAGATAACTTTGGTGATTAATATCGCCAAAAAGCTGCGCGTGCTCGCCGACGCGTTCTGGCGAATTTTTCGCAACGATTTCAAGGCACCGCAGAATGGACCAAAGGTGCTTGAAGTTGTCCTCGAAGCGTTTCCGCGCTTTGAGGAGCTTTTATCCTCCGAGGCACAGGGCCGATTTGATGTGCGCGTGTTTTGCGAGACGGTGAAGAAAAACTGGGACGTTTTTCGGAGTCTGCAACAACAAGAGTACGCACAAAGACGACTCGACTATATGCGGACTCGAACATACGCGTCGAGTCGCTCGAACCAGCGCTGAGTGAACAGAAGATACGTGAAACTGAGATACGTCCATGATACACCAATTGAATAACTAGTATAACAAACATTGTAATAATGATTATGTACATCAAACATCCAGGGAATAAGAAGCCAGTTGAGAAAGAACCAAATAGATGGTAGCCTAGTAGGAAGTGCCTGGTCGAAACCTCCAGGGCGCATGAAACGTATGTGCGACGGCATAGCGCCCATGAATTTCGAGCAACTTGCCAGAAAATTGCAACGTTGTGTGAAATAATACAACTGTCACCCATTCAGACCTTGTCTGCGCGCGCTACCGCACGAGCGACGGCGTTTAGTGCGAGAAGGTGTCCCAAAAACCAGTGGCATTCACGCGCGACAAGACTGACGTCGTTCGCGCCGTCGCCGACAGTTTACGACGCCCAGTCGCGCTGTGAAGGACGTCACACGTAAGGGTCATCGATACACGCGACGCATGGGTGCAGTCGCATCGGCGTCGGCGCGGTCGCGTCGCGGAATGGCATGCCTGGTCGAAACCTCGATGGAGGCGCTTGTTCTGGGACGCCAGCAGGTGGATAAAAAAATTGATAGGCTTAAAAAGGGTAAAATATAAAGTACTCGAGGAGGGTCTCGATCCCCCGGCCTCGTGCGTGTGAGGCACGCGCTCTACCAACTGAGCTACCCGAGCCTTAACTATGGAATTTTGTTTTGAGATGCGATTTATTCTTTAGTGAACAAATCATCGCCTCATACGACGTCCAATACGATACCGTGAGAACAGCTAAATCATGTCCCGACTCCGGTCAGGCCATGCCTCGCAAAAGTTACGGGTATAAATGAAACGACGACGACGACGACGACGACGACGTCGCGTCGTCGATCCGCACACCGCTGCCGTCGTCGTCGTCCCCTCGTACAACCCACAGGCACGCACAGCGCACGAAAATACGAATAAAACAAGCTAGCTGAAATGCCATTCAATTCGCTCATGGCGCTATACAACTCGCCCGGCGTCGCCGCCAACGTGCGCGCGTTTCGCGCGTGGCAACGCGCCGTGTTTCCGTTGCCATCCGCGCTCAACGAAATCCCCTCGATGGAGCGCGGGAGCGCGGAGTTTGTGAATTCAATCACCCTGATTGCGGCGCTCGTGGCGCTGATGTGCGTGGCGTTCGACGTGTTCATGCGCATGCGGATGACACTGTCGTCGGGGTCGGCGCGACGCAAGAAGAGTCGTGCTCGGATGACGGTGCTGGGCTCGTCGAATGGCGCAGACGTGACGCTCGCGTTGGCGAAACGGGAGCAAATCTCGCCGGACACCTTGCGGTTGACGTTTGCTTTGCCCACGGCAAACCACGTACTAGGGTTACCCGTGGGCCAGCACCTGGGCATCGTATTCATCGATGAAAAGACGGGTGACAGACACGAACGGCCGTACACGCCGACGAGTTCAGACGACGATTTAGGCGTCGTCGTCTTCGTCATTAAAGTGTATAAACCGTGCGAAAAGTTCCCGCTCGGGGGCAAGGTGACGCAACTCTTAGACGCGTTAAAGGTTGGTGATTCGTGCAAGTTTTATGGCCCTAAGGGCATGAAGACGTATGCCGGTCGAGGGAAGTTTTTGGTCAAGCGATTAAAGTCGCAAGGGGGCGGATTCGAGACGCGCGCGTGCAAGAATATCGGAATGATTGCGGGTGGCAGCGGCATCACGCCCATGCTTCAAATATCGCGCGCGATTTTAGATAACGGTGACCGGGTGCCCATGAGTTTATTGTTTGCGAATCAAACCGAGGAGGATATTTTGTGCCGAGAGGAAATAGAAGCCGCCGTCGCCAAGCACGGCAAAGACAAGTTCAAGGCGCACTACACCCTCGACCGTCCACCAAAGCAAGGGTGGGCGTACTCCTCGGGGTTCATCACGAAGGAGATGATCGCCGAACACATGCCGCCGCCCGGGAAGAACACGCAAATCCTCATCTGCGGCCCACCGCCGATGCTCAAATTCGCCGTGTTGCCGGCGTTGGAGGCGTTGGGGTACACCAAGGATATGTATCTCACGTGGTGATTGATTATTATTATTATTATTAAACGTACCGTACAGTATCATCATCATCATCATCATCATCATCATCATCATCATCATCATCATCTATTAATGGGCGCGTCTAAGCGCGAAATAAGCTGTTCCAATCCGCCGCGCGTGAGGATTAAACTCCGGTGCTTCAAAATGCTATACACGTTCAAGCCGATTTGAGGCAATACTTGGACGTGGGGCAAGTTCCGCGACGATAAACGCACCAATGCGTTTGGCGCCACGGCTTCGCTTTCGATCGCATCCTCGTCGCCCTCTTCAAACTCGCCGTCGACAATCAAAGACGAATGGTAGACGCCGCCCGCGGCTAACCCGACGTCCCCAGTCAAGCGTTCGAGTAAATCCTTCATCGCGCGCGTCTTGGGTTCTAAACCCGCAAACGTATCCACGACAATAATCTTCCCTTCCGCCGCTTTCGCGCTCAGCGCCACCTTGAGCCCGAGTCGCCGCACCTTTTTCGGCAAACTGTGTTCGTGCGAACGCACCACCGGGCCGTGCGCCGTCCCACCGCCGCGCATCTGCGGCGCCTTTAAATTCCCCACACGCGCGCGACCCTGGCCTTTTTGCGGTCGAGCCTTACGCGTCGTCCCCGAAACCTCCCCTCGACTCTTCGTTTTATGCAAACCCGACTGCGCGCGCGCGCGTTGCCACCGCACGACGCGATGCGCGATGTCCACCCGCAACGGCGCGTCGAATATCCGCCCCGGCAACGTCACCTCCCCGCGTCGCTCGCCATCGATCCCATACACCGCAATCGTAGCGTCCACCCCCTTACCCTGCGTCTCGCTGATGTTCCAACGCACATCCATCACGCCAGACGACGACGACGCGTCGAGCGTCCGCGAACCTAACCGCGCGTCTTCAACCGCGTCCGCGTCGTATGTTTCATCCCCCGTTGTTGTTGTCTTCTTCGCCGCCGCCGCGTTCGCCGACGCATCCGACGAAAACATCCGCGCCGCACCGGTGCGCGCCATCGCGCGCCCATCGCCCATCGCGCGCTCGCGCCACGACGACGTTGACGTTGATGATGACGATGAAGATGAAGATGCCGATGCCGCCGTGGCCACCATCGCCGTCGCGCGCGGCGCACCCAACCACGCCCTCGCGCTGCCGCCACCACCGACCGACGCCGACGCCGAGGACGCGATCGCCATCACGCCTCGCGCGCGCGCGCACGTTCGCGACCACATGCCGCGCGTCGAGCTCTGCCGCCGCTGAGGCCTCAGCACAGGGCTCCTCGCGTAAAATCACATCGACCAATCACGACCAGGCCAACCCACCCGCGAGTGGGGACTCGGTTCGATTTTACTGGGTCATGAACGGTCACGACCAAAAGATCGACCAGGATTGATTTGGATGGATCTTTGCTTTGGGCGTCGCATCCGGAACGCGACTGTGCGGCGCGCGCGACGCATCGGACGACGATGGGAGGCATACTCACCGGCGCCGCGGTGGCGGAATCGATGTCGCTCACGGGCGGCGCGGCGGCGAGCGCGTCGGCGTCGAGCGGCGCGATTGCGGGCGTGACCACGGCACTCGGGAGCGCGGGCGCGGTGGTGACCGATGCGGTCGGGTCCCTGGGCACGTACACCGTGGCGGTCGGGACGTACACGATTACGGCTCCGGTGGTGTTGTTGGCGACGATTGGGGTCATGATGGCTGGGTTGGCGTCGTACGTCGTGGTGCGTCGGGTGCGCGGGACGAGCGGGGAGACGGCGAGTTTGTTGCGGGCGAGCGCGTACGGCACGGCTGGCGCGGATAATATGGTGTGATTTTTGTGTGCGTGTATGCTCTGTTCTGTAAAATTAAAACACGTCTTCTTCGTAATGCGCCATCCATCTTTATGTCAACGAGGACGTCCGTCCGTCCGTCGATCCGTCCAAAGTAATCTGTTTTTCCTTTTGCTCGTTGAGTTAATTTAATTACTCGGTGCGCGCCTTTTTACTCGGCTCTTCTTCATCGTCGTCGTCGTCTTCATCGTCGTCGTCGAGGATATCCTCGCTTTCCGATGCGTCGCCCTCGATAAAATCTTCCTCGCTTTCGTCGTCTTCGAGCGGGGCGCCATAGAGATCCGCGAGGCCTGGTTCGTCGTCTTCATCGTCTTCGTCTTCATCGTCTTCGTCGTCCTCATCGTCCTCATCGTCATCATCCTCGTCCTCGTCGTCGTCCTCGTCGTCATCCTCCTCGTCGTCATCATCGTCCTCATCATCTACCTCGTTCCCGAACTCGTCTCTCCCATCCAACGTGTTCAACGTCGGCATCATGCTCATAATCGTCTCAAAGTAACCCTCCGCGTTGGTTAGCGGACACTGCTCCACTTCGAGCACATTTAACGTCAATTCATCCGCCAACGGCTTCAAATCCTCAACACTCGCGATGCGATTATTCGCCAACGATAACGACGTCAAATTCTCGCACTTGACTAACGCGTCCAAACCGCTCGAAATACGATTATCATTCAACAACAAACTCTTCAACTTGGCCAACGGCGGAAATCCGCTCAACGTCGCGAGACCGCACGACGCGCAACTCAACGTTTCCAAATTCTCACACTTGGCCAGTAATTCCCCATCGACATTCGGGGCGTTAAACTTGTTATCGAGGTACATCGTGGTTACTTTTTCCACGCTCGTCCCCATCTCGTCGCACCACTTTTGAATAGCCTGTCGTCAAGTGCAAGACATGATGATTACGCACGCAATCCATCGCGATTGGCGCCGCCACCGCGCGTCGCCGTCGCCGCCACTATCGCGACGCACGACGCGCGAATGGCGCCAATCGAGATGTCGCGCGCGACATCGCCGCGCGTTAGTCTATTGAAACCAGCATCGATCGATCGCCAACGACCAGCGCCGAGCGCATCGTCTCGCGCCGCCTCCGCGCGCCGCCTCCGCGCGCCGACGCCCGCGCGCGCGCATCGCGTCGCGCGCATCGCGTTCGACTTCTCGCGCGCGACGGCGACGGGAATGACACACGTACCGCGTCCATGATGACGTGAGCTCGCGCGCGACTGACTGTGGCGCGTCACTCTGCGACGACGATGCGTCGGTCTTCCGCGTCGTCGGCGTCGTCGGCGTCGTCGGCGTCGTCGGCGGCGGCGCGCGCGCCGCGGCGTCGGGCGATGGCGCTGATGGCGCTGGCGTGTGCGCTGGCGTTGACCGCGACCGGGGCGCGCGGGCGACGACGGCAAGGGTGGGGGCTGTCGTCGTCGATGTCGATGTCGGCTCGGGACGCGACGGATTCGAGCTACGACGACGACGGCGGTGCGATGGGGGACGATGCATTGGGGTTGGATTACGTGCATGAATCGTTGGTCGCTCGGCGCGTCACGCGCGAGGGTGGTGTGCTTGCGGAGGAACGCGAAGACGATGACGATGAGCTCGACTCGCGACTCGCGTCTTCGTCTTCGTCTTCGTCTTCATCGAACACGTCGTGGAGTGAGGATTTTACCATGTTGGATCCACCGCCTGCGTTAGTTGTGTCAAATATGAACGGTGATGGCGTGCATGGGTCGTCGACGCATCCAAAGTGGATGCGGGAAATGTGGTCGGCGCAGACGCAAGCGTTGAGTGCGAGTGCGCGGCTCGAACTCGAAACCAAGCTTCAGGGCGTGCCAGATGCGTTAAAGCACGTCAAGACGGGTGAGCTATTGTTTGTGACATTTGGTACGGCGAGCGTGAAGGATTTTGTGTTTAATTGGGTCGAGTCGACGAAAAAGTTGAAGCTCGAGCCGATTTTCGTCGGCGCGCTGGATGAGGAAATGTTTCAATTGTGTCGCTCGCGAAACATCCCATCGATGCTGCTCACGGGACGGTCGGTTTTAGAAGCGCGTAACACGCAATTCATAGCGCACGGGAGCGAGTCGTTCAAGAAGATGGGCACGGTGAAGACAAAGTTTGTGGAGGATTTATTAGATATTGGCGTGGCGCCGATTTTATCCGACGCCGACGTGGTGTGGATGCGCGACCCTCGGCCCGTGTTTAACAATGGCACGTACAAGTACGCCGATATACTCATATCCACTGATTGCATCGACACCGAAGCCGATCGCAGCGACACTGGCGCGTGTAATCACGTGAATTTCAACACGGGGATTTTCCACATTCGGCCGACGGAGCGCGCCAAGGCGTTTGTCGCGGCGTGGAAAAATTTAGTCACCACGAGCACGATTGCGTGGATGCGCGACCAACCGGCGTTTAACATTTTGACCCGCGATGGGGGCATACATCCAGCCGTGGACGTGCCCAAGCACGCGCGAGGACTGGCGGGATACCGTTCGTTGGTGTACGTCGCGAACGCCACCATTCGCATGGGCGTCTTGCCAAATTACCAATTTTCCAACGGGCACACGTACTTTGTTCAAGAGCATCAAAAGTACCACGTCGAGGACGGCGAGCCGTACGCAGTGCACACGACATATCAGTACGGCGACAGTAGCTCGTACGCGTACGGTAAACGCGAGCGATTGCGTCAACACGGATTGTGGTACGTCGATCCTGCGAGTTACTGGAGCGACGGGAAATTCTTAACCATCTCCGCGAAAGGATCTCAAGTACAGTTTGATGGCGACAGCGCCGTCGGCACGGACCCAGACGCGTACGTCACCGCCATCACGCGCCACTTTGAAGAGGACAAGATTCGTCGAGTGACGATTCGGAACGCTCTGGCGCTCGCCAAGGCGCTCGGCCGCACGCTCATCCTCCCCGAAGCGCGGTGCTATTGCGACAAGATTTGGAACACGTTGCGCGGATGCCGCGCGCTCGGCGCCGAAACCGCACATTTGCCCTATGCGTGTCCCATGGATCACATTTACAACTTACCCGCGTGGTTTGGCGCGCTCGGGGTGGAATTCCGCCATGATGGATTTCTCAAAGACGAGCGCGTGCCAGAGACTATTCGAAGCGACGTCGTTCGCGTTCGTGTCGGCGTCGCGGACAATGATGATGATTCCGCACATAGAACCGTCAACCTCGAGCCCGGTTTCGATGCGAAGACCGCTGCTAACGCATTGAGCGCCTACGCCGACGCGGCCGTGATTGAATTCGATCGCCTCGACGACGGCGTGTTTTGTGGATTTGGCGATCCCGAAGCCGACGCCGACTTTGATTCTCGAGCGTCTCGAGCGCTCGCGAGCGAGCAATACTTTTGTTTCGAAGAAGCATACATCAAACAAGGCAAACCGAATAATGGAGAGCCGGGACACGGCGAATATCAACCGCAAGTCGTCGAGCGGCATTGCGGTCAGCCAGAGTCGAGCATGTCGGCGACGTCGATGACGCGAGGCGAGGTGTCGCACATCACGCGAGAGCCCATCGCGTGTTCGTGCGAATGGGCCTACGCGAGCCCGCGAACGTTAGCGCAGACGACGTGTAGAAGTAGTAACAATTAGCTCATATAGTAAAAGCATGTGGTGCAAGTGCTAGCGCATGGTAGCGTGGTGCGTAGGTATGAATACTAGTCTGCGATGTCGACGGCGTACGCGCGGACGAGGGATGGAAATCCTTTCAGCCGTACGTCCATCCGCGTCGTCGTCGTCGTCGCTGCGAAATCACGCATCGCCTCCTCAGCCTCGACGCGCGTGGTGGAATCGAGCAGCATGTGTACCGAACTGCGACCAGCAGAGGTCTTTAACGCCGTGTCCGCGAAACGAGCGGCGAGAATGACGGGGACGCCGATGAGCGTGAGCTCGCGGCGCGTCATCGCGGGACCAATGTTCACGCATCCCGTACTAATGCCAACTGCCGTTGTAAACCAAGGCAAGTCTCGGGCGAACGCTGCCAGCACGTGATGAGCGCATCGCACCGCGCGCGATGACGCGTGATGGTCTCGCGTTTGTGAGAGTCCAAACGCGCACAGACACGCCGGTCCGTCTTCGTCGACGACGATTTGAACAACGACTCCTGCACTTTCCAGCACGCCGTGATGAATCACATCAACGGCTCGCTGGATGTTGCGCACGTATTCGATGTCGCCACACCGCTCCCGCGCTCGATCGACGATGAAACGAAAGAATGTCACTGCGCACACGGCGCGCGCGCAGCCGACGCCAACACATGAGAGAGAGAGAGCGTAGCCATCGTCATCCACAAGTGCCGACAATCGAGCTGCTAGAGAGCCTCTCAGCGGGGAACGTGACTGTGATGACATCACCCACGCGCGCGTTTCTGCCACCGTTATCGTGTGCGTATCTTCCAGAAATTGTAAGCCTCGCGCGCTGTACGCCACGCGTCCTGGACGCATGGAGCGCTTCAACGTATACAAGTCATCAATCGCCTGACCTAGAAGTAACGCCCCGTTCTCGCTCAAGCCGATGCCGGTGTTGATGATGACAACGTCGCCACATGAAACCATGATCTTCACCGCTATGGTCCAACGCGCACACATCATTCGTCCGTGTACGTGCTCGGCGACGTTTTCGGCGCAAAACGCCGCCATACGCGTCGCCGAGACCATCGTGCGATGTTCATCCAATGTATCTTTCACAAACCAGGCGGCGAGTACGGCGTCACCAATGAAACTAATAATTCTACCGCCATATGCATCGATCGCCGCGGCGAGCTTTGAGAAATAATCACGGAGGGCGTCGCGTATTAACTCGTCGCGACGGCGGCGGAGCGTCTCGGCGTGCTTGCATCCGTAAGACTTGCGGCGCTTAGCGTGTTCTTTGAGCACCACGGCCGCACTACTTTCATCATCATTATCTGCGTTGAACATGAAATGCACGAAATCATTCATGTCGACAAACATGAGTGCTGCTTTGATGTGTTGACAACCATGACTGGGCGTCGTCGGGAAAGCGTTGTCGTCGTCTTTGAGATGCGCTTGGTTTGAGCGCAATCCGGCTATGGTGCCCGTCATGTCTGCCCAGATTTTTGCCATCCTTTTCACTCGTCCATGACCAGTGCGCGTGTCATTGACTCATTTATCGCAACGCGTTTCCTACAGTATCAATTCATGTGTGTCTATTTTTAACGACGCCGTCGCCGTCGTCCTGTTCACAACGTCTCCTTGGCTTCTATACACTTTTCTACCCACCCGAGTGAAACCACCGTGTGCTTATTCTCTACGAATTTGTAATATTTGTGGTCGTGCGGTCTCAGAATGTGAGTGCCAGTTCTATTCGCCGGCGCAATCGTGCCACCATGCAGACGAACGAGAGATTCGGCGTTTTTACGCTCGCATTCGAGCACCGCCGGAAACAATACACTCCGTGCGGTACCGTCCACGCGGTGCGTTTCATCAATCGTAAACACGCACTCGCGGAACGTGAGATACTTCATGTGCGCGAATAGCTCTGGATACTCCTTGGTAAGCGTGGCCATGGCTGGGATTTCGACGCCATGCCATCGCGCGCTTTGGTCACCAACTTGCTCGAGGAGTGCCAGCACATCCTCTTCGTTACATTTCGTAAGATACTCATCGCCATAACGGTCCATCTTTCCATCTGAACTATACCACGTTGACGTGGCAAGATGTAAACGATGTCTCGGTCGCGGCGGCACTATTCGTCCTTCACTAATACATTGCTCGAGCCAGGCGATGGTGTACACGTCGCCCTTCAAACACGCGGCGACGAATTTTTCACCCTCTCGTTTCGCTGCCACACAATGCGTGACTTTATCGTGCCAAAACTCACTCGTGGCACCGCCTCTGGCGATGACTTGCTTGAACAGTTCTTGCTTTTGCTCTCGACTATGGGCATTGACGACGTGCACTTGCATGTTTTTGAAAATCTCAGACTCGCGCACGACGCCCGAGACATCCACGGGCATGAGGTGCGCCGGTAAAAGCGTCGATTGCGCCGTCGTTCGAGCGCGTTTGTGCCGAGCATGCAAACCGGGGCGTGGATCGTTGACGTCGACGTTAAACTTGACTCTGTCTTCATCAATGGTGTGCTTGAGTTGCGCAAAGGTGAGAATGTCGCTCCACTTTTTGTCATAACGCAGTCCAGTAATGCGAGGAAAACGCAGGCTATAGCCCGTGGCAAAAGTCGTCGTGGGAATCATGCGGATATCACCCTTGACCCTCACGACGATCGAACGTTCAGGTGGCCAAATCCAGACATCTGGCTTTTCTCCGTACGCGCCCGTGACGTTGTAATTTGGTGGCGGCTCGAGGTGCATGTAGTCTGCCAAATGATTCCGAACATCTTCCAATTCCGACGTAGACATCCCCGTGCCAACTTTACAGAAGCTCATGATTTGCGGTCCCGCCGATGAAGCAAAATCAGGAGGAGATTCCATTATGCCAACAAGAAATTGCGAGATTTTACCTCCACGAAGCGCGCCGGCGCCGTAATACCCACCAATCAGTAATACGTCTAAATCTTCAGTCTTGAGATAATCGGGTTTAATTTTCATCCAATTCGTACTTCTATCGCCCGCAATCCAAGGTCCATCTAAATCTTTAATCACCAAGCCTTCTTCGCCGTTATCCATTGCGCGCAAGAGATCGCTTTCGATGTCTTCCTTGGTAGAGCCAACACGCGCAAACTCTGAATCCGGTAACGCGAGTAATATTTTCGCTTTAATGTTACCACACATCACGGATGTCTCTTTGATGCGTTCTCTGAGAAGCTCGTGGCGTTCGCTTAATTTCAAATGCCGCACACTACCATCGTCGACGTACAAAATGTCAAACGGCACGTACACGAGTTCCAAATCGCCATACGTAATTTTTTTCACATTTTCTGCGTACCACGCGTACTTCGAGCCTTGCAACCCAGCCTCGTTATCAGCGTTGTCCTCATCGTCTTCTTTGCCCCCAGCGCGTTCTCTTGTGTTTAAAGGGAATAATTCATCCTTTGCCTTGCGTTGGTTTGCGCCCTGAATCAACGTCTTCAACGCCCCAAACGGGTACCACTCCTGACGAAGTTTATTCCAAACCATGAGCTCTCCATCTAAAATACAACGTTTCGGTCCTTGACGAAATAGACCATCTAATACATCGTAGCCGCGCGGGCCAAAATCATTCATGTTTCGCGTCCAGTATTGTATGACGTCGCCGTTTCTGTGCACCTGAATACGTTCGCCGTCAAACTTGGTCTCGATGACAAACTGCTTTCCTTTGAGCGCCTTATACACGGCGTCGACGGTGTTCTTACGCTGCGCTAACTGTGGATTAATCAATCCTTGACCCACTTCGATATCAGTGTGCTTCAAGCGCATCTCGCGCGATGGCAAGTCCTCGCACACGCGTCGCAGATTACTCGTCCAGTCCCACAGCATCTCCGCGTCGCGATGATAATGTCGCAAAATGAGCTTGTCCCCCATGTGTAACTTGGTCTCCTTCAATATAATCGCACAGAGCCATTTCACTTGGGTGGCATCCATCTTATTGAACACCTTGCGCAACACGCGCGCGCGTTCTTCTCTATTTCCGCACGCCGTAAGCGCGTCCAACGCGTCATTCACCTCGCCAATCGTCACCACATCCTCATCCGGCGCCCGACCCGCCAAGTGCCCAGCGCTCAGCACTTCATACACCGCCATCGCAAAATTCCCTCCACCATTCTTCTTCCACTCTTCGAGCTTCACCGCGTCTTTATTCGCCCGAGACATGTCAAACGCCGCGATAACTGTCTTGGCCAGCGCGTCGTGTTTCATCCCATACACCCCGCGTTCCTTATCCAACGACGGTATCAGCAACCGGTACGCCTCAAACGCATCTGCACGACAACCGCCGTCGCGTTTGCCTTGCAAATACCCATCGTGGAACCAATCGAGCGCGCGATAGCGTTTCGCGCGCGTCTCCTTGCGCGACGCTCCAGTCTTTGCGCGTTGAATCATCTCAAACGTTTTACACAGCACGCGGAACGGCACGTCGCGCGCAGACGCGTACGACGCATCACTCGCACCGCGTTTCATATCTGCCTCGTCTCCGGCGCCGGCGTCGTGCACCATGACGTCGTCGTCGTCGGTGTCATCACCCGCCGACGACAAGTGCCTAGATTCACCATCCGCACCGCGCGGGCTTCCCACGGGCGTCTCCGCGATCACCACGCGTGCGCGATCGACGCCATTGACACCGTCGTCGTCGCTCGCGTCGTCAACGCCGACGCGCATGGCGTCTCGACCGCGCGAGGCGCGCACTTTTGCGAAACTTGGATGTGCGTCGGCGTGTGACGACCGTTGCCGCGCATCTTCACACCCGCACGCGCACGCGCGAGGCGCGAGGCGCGCACGCGCACGAGTCGAGACCGTCAACGAGGGTCTCGCGCGCGCGGTGCGTGCGGAGGCGCGCGCGCGAGGGCGTCGCGCGACGCGGGCGCGGGCGTTGCAGGCGAGAGATGCGTTGGAAGCCGCGGGCTGGGCATGGCGCAGGCGCGCGCGCGACGCGCGCCTGGCGCGGTGTGGGCGCGCTCCTGGCGTGCGCGAGCGTTCTAGCGTGCGTCGTTGGCGCCGCGGAGGGCGCGGCGTGCACGACGGCGACGGGAACGTTGGCGAGCGTGACGCAGAGCGACGCGCTGGACGACTACGCGACGGCGAATGAGTTGGCGTTGGCGTACGATGCGCCGTACATCGCGCCATCGAGCGAGATTTTCCCTCGATGTTTTTCGCGGTATGTGTTCACGTCTGATGACGACGGCACGCTCGAAAGAGAGTGGATGGTGGTGGAGTATCCGATGTCTTCGACGCTCAATGCGACGTCAACGGCGTTTGGTAGTTTTGAATGGACGACAACTTCAGAGGTGATTTTGCGGCCAGATTTAGAAGGAAATTATAGCGTGGCGCTCGTAGATGCACTTGGGTGCTACGCGAGCGATGTGAAAAGAATAGAAGCGTTGTGGACGTGTGAGCCAACGGGGACAAATGCGACGTTTGCCGCGCTCTTTGTCGTTTTCGGCGCGGCGTGCGCGTTTTGGTTTGCTCGTGAACTGCCATCTTCCGATCCCAATGATGAAAATCAAGTATATCTAGATGTCGTGGCGGCTTTTGGCATGAAAAACCGCGCTGGCGATAGGATGGAAGAGTCGAAAGAATATGAGACTGAGATGCGACAGCTCGTGGCGCAAATCAAAAGCGAACACTTGCTGTACATCACTAAATTAGATTTGAGTGTAGATTTGAAGAACATGGCGCTGGACAAAACCAAAGCGCGAAGGGAGTCACAAGCGCAAAATGATGGAGTGTGGAATGCGGAAGAACAAACGTTCCAAAAGTATTTATCATCGAAGGAGCGCCGCGACCATTTTTTCTCGTCGGCGAAAGAACGTGCTTGGAATAGTATTTTAAAAGCCATCGCTGGTGTGCGTCACAAGTGGAAACTGAACTCCAGTGTATTTTCATTGTGGTTTGAGCATCGTTTATCGCTCATGCTGAGGAAGGAGTACATATGCGTGATGTTCCTTCGCGTTCAACTGCGGCTGGAATTTCTTTTATTATGCGCCTTCGCGTGGCGGCGATTTGGATATGCCATGGAAATGTATCGTGATTCATTCATCGATACGCTCTTTACACCATACCTTTTCGGTTCAGATTTAACCGATGCGCAAGCGGCTTTATCTTTGACGATCTGGTTCGTTGTCATTCTTTTTGGTGTCGTCATTTGTCCCATCCTTGGGATTGCGTTTGGGCGCTTGAGTTCATATTTTGAAGAAAAAATGCAGGAATGCGCAGAGGTTATGGAGTCCGGTGGTGACAAAAGTATGGCAGATTATTTAGAAGGCGGCGACGAGGAGGGCGGTGACGTCGATGCAGACGACGATTCGCGTGCTCCAGGACTCATCTCTCGCGTGCTTTCAATTTTCAAACGCAAATCCAACAAGGAAGTGTACGATCCGGTTCGAGATTTGGAGAAGCAACGCAAGAAAATAATCAGCGAAGCGGCATGGGTAAGCGCGTCAGATGAAGCCATCATTCATGCGCTTCATAGTGAAACATCAGCGCCTATCAACTTACGTTTGATCCCGCGCGGAGCGGCAAAACGCATGGAGGTGTTCGCAAACCGCGCGCTCGCATACAGACATTATTCAAGATTTTCATGTACCTCGAAGGAACGCGCAGAAAATATCGGCTTCATACTGCGTGTGCTTACTCTCCGCATTGGATTTGTACCGATGATTTTCACGTCGCTCGGCTTCTTGACGGTGGCAGACTCGTTTGTGCAGACGCCGTGGGTACACGTGACAAAAAACGCGAGCGCGGCGGCGGGCGCGAACCTATTCACACCCTTGTGCGTCGGTCTCGGAGCTATCGTAGTGAGCATGAAAACGTCGATTGAGACCGAGTCACTATCACCATATTTGCGATCATTGCCATTTTTTGATATCGTAAGTACGTTTCTCAAACTCGTCGTGGCGACTGTGGCCGCCGTCGTTGAGGGTGAATTTGGCGGTCAAGGCGTACCCGCGTTGAATGCCCAGAGTGGAATCACATCGCTGAACACATTCCGCGAGTTTGCGTTAATTCTAGTGTGCTTTGCACTGTTGGTGATGCACTTTAAGATGCAAACCGTGCGTGGCTTTGGCAATCGATGGAATTCACGTCGCACATCAAATTACGCCTCGGCGTTCTTGTTTGCGATATGCGCGTATTCCTCGAGGTCGTTTAACCAGCCACCTTGGACGTCGCATGTGGCTCCAGTACTGACAGTCTCCGAGAATTTTTCTCGTCCTTCCGTGGTCATTGCCATTGTTGTAGCAGTGTTGGCGAATATAGCTGGTCGCGCGTTGAACACCTCTCGCGAAGATGTGTGCATCAATGACGAAGTCCGAAAGCTTCGCGATCCAAAGTATGCCGACGAGGAGGACGAAATACTCTCACCCGAGTTTATAAATGAGCAAATTGAGTCTGAAAGCGTCCGTGATAGAGTGGTCACGCTCATCGCTTTCAACGAATTATTGAACGAACAACAGCAAGATAAACTCATTTGGAAGTTGGTTCGTCAGACGCAGCACCCGAGGACGGCGGAGGGTATGGAAGAAGCTTGGCAAACATCTTCTGATGCATTTGAGGAGCTGGGCGTCATTGTACATTGTATCATGGAAGATCCGGATCAAGAATTTTTACAGCGGGCGGGCGAAAGTCTCATCAGAGATATCCTGCAGGCGTACATCGATGCGACGCTTGAAATGACGCTTTGGTGTCACCAAACGAGCGATGACGTGGTGTGGGGGGCGGTTAAACGCATCGTATCAATCATCACAGACTGCATCAAGGAAGGAGAAACAAAGGCGTTTCATGCAGCGATTGCGTCGGTTGCAATGGAATCGGTACAGTCGCCAGAATACGCAGCTTTACTCTCTACGATCCTGTTCAATGCCCACGACATTGATTTGGATAAAGACGAAGACGGCAACGTACAAGTGTCATTGATGAATTGGCGCAAGATTGTGGATGACGCGTACGATATTAAGCCGCCACCCGTCGCAATGAAGCACATCGAACCGGTCACACATGTTCGAGATCCCAACACTGGGGATGTACGCCGATTGGATAAATTGGAGCGCGTATCATTCGCCGCAAAGGCGTGGTTGCGTAAAACGCTCGCTCCGGAAGACGCGCCGAAACTATCGTGGTTTGCGACGTTCGGTTACTATGCGAGCGTAAAATCTGCCCAAAGTGAAGCTGACAAAGAAAGAATCGAGATCGCACAAGATTTCATGAGGACGTTATTGAAGGCGTCGGTGAGTCCAGATCAGCAGATAGCATTCTTTTCCATCCGGACGCTTCTCATTATCGTTCGAGCGGGGTACGTGACGTCGACAATCCTCGCAGTGGATGGCCTGAACGATCTTTTTGCATGCTTGAATGCAAACTCCGGTAAATCAACGGCGACATTTATCGCAGAAATCATACAAACGGTCATGGGCGACAAGAATTCACGCTCCGAGCTGCTCATTTCGTTATCCAACCGACTCATCGCGCTTGACCAAGATGATGAACTCTCAAAGCTGCATTGCATAGAGTTGATTCACCAAGCAATCAAGTTAGAAATGAGTGCCGTGTATCGCTGCAGGCAGCTGTCGATCGAGGATGACTATAAGACGTACCAGGCAGCAATGTCTCCCGAGGCGGCGCAGTGCGCCCACGACGCGTTGTACGGCGCGTTGATTGACGTCTTACCGAATGTACGTGACAACGCCATTCCGGTGCTCGTAGACCTGATAACACTCTATGTGTGGGGTTCAAGAACTGATCACTACGTATTTACTCCTTGTAAATGCGAGGAGTACGCGGATCAGACATATCTGGCATTTGTGAGTCGTCAAGAACGAATGCTCCCTGGCGGCGTGCTCATGGCGAACGCTGTACATCGCCGCACGACAACTGCGCGCGACGACGAGTCACAAGACGATGCGGAAAAGCTCATAGCTGTATTACTCAAGGTGTATAGCACTGATAGCGACGCTACTGTCCGCGATCACGCACAGCAAGCCGTCGCCGATGTCAAAGCATTGTTGTCCTCAACCGTTGCCGAAAAGGCGGTGACGTTATTTAACGAAGACGCCAAGGATCGTAAGGTGTCTGCACCGTCTTCGAAGACATTACGTGATGTGACGCAAATGGTGCAAGCGTCAGTTCAACGACAACATCTTAAAGATGGAACGGCTTCAAAGATTCGATTGAATGAATTTTGGCGCAAGATGAAAGAACGCACGCGCGAGCAAGAATCTGGCGCCACGCAGAGCCAATCCACGCGCGGAGGGATTATCGAGATCAATCGCGATTTCGAAGCCCGATCGAAGCCTCGCGTGCCACCGGGTGGTAAGGTACCTCTCACGCGCGAGACGACTGGGTTCAAACAAACAGGAGAGCGAACGATGAGAATCGTTCGACATCCTCAGCCGACGGCGGAGTTGGAGCGACTGCGTCGTCTTCGTTTGCAACGTAGCGAAAAGAGTGCGGAAAAACGCGTACGCAGAGAAGTTGCTTCGGAACGATGGTATGGCGGTGGCGACTTTAAGAGGCCGCAGTCTGATACTCAGACTGTCGATCGTCCAACAGATTCGTTAAACGCGAGACCAACGTACACACCACGCTCGTGGGGCATGACAAAATTACCGAAAGAGATGCGCGCGCCACCTCGGCAAGAGTTATCTCGAGATGACGTCAATTACAAGTTGTAGTCATGGCAGTCGTACTAAAATATTCACTGTAACAACATACCAGTAGCCATGTGATTGGAATTCAGACAAATTTAGCTAAACGAATCTGCGATGGCTTGAATCCAGGCCGCCGCCGCAACCGCTCCAGGGTCCGGAGTTTCCTTCAAAACCTCCGGGTTGATGTAACTCGACCGCCCTGCACGCGCAGACATGTGTTTAGTGTCCATAGCGCCTGCCTTCGCCGCCTTGGCGGCCTCGGCAGCTATTTCTGCGCTAGACTTTTGGGACATTGCACTCACGCTCGCCATGGTAGACGCGGGAACGAGCGCATCGAGCATCGTTCTATCGCCCCCTCGAGCACCGCCGTAACGCATCATAGCGTGAACACCTGTGACGAACGCAACGCACACTACTTCCGCCTCAGGAGCTTTACCTTTGGCCATTTTACTCAACTTCTCCGCCGCCGCAGTAAAGAAGATGTCGTACAACGCGCCACTCGTCCCACCCATGCTTTGACGAATAGTCTCGCCGATAGCTCGCGCAAGCTCTGCAGCGTTGTCAACTGGATATGTTTCAACATCTTTCAGCAACGCTTCCGCACCCATTCGGATTGTTGTCCCACAATCGCCATCGCCGACGGCGGTGTCGTATTTTGTCAACTCATCTTCGATGGCCATGAGTTCAGTGGCGATGCGTTTGATGGCTTTTTCTGCCGCTATACCTTCCGCACTCGTCGGTGTCGACCCTGGCGGGCGCGACAGCCTCTTTGCTGCAGCGTCAACCTTTGGTCCTTCGACAACAAGTAACTCGCTGCGCGTTGTTTTGGCATTTTTTGGCCATGCTGAACACGAGCACGCAGCCTCCAACCGTTCAACACGCGTCTCGTCATCTAATGAGACAATCGTGATGGAGAACCCGTTCATATCAATCGCGCTCATGAAAGTGCCGACGTAAGAATGACTTACGCACATGTTTTTCACACCGACGAGCCAGGCAAACGCCGCTCTAGACGCGACATACAGCTCCATCAACGGTGTCGCCCCTAACGAATTTACCATCACTCCAACCTTGGCGCCGGCTTGAAGTTTAGACAACACTTCATTACGTTCGAAAATATGTTCTAACAGTGTTCCCACGATCTCATCGCATGATTTCACATTCGCGGTAGACGCGCCCGGTTCGCCGTGTATACCGAGTCCAAGCTCCATGCGTCCCACAGGAATCTCTCGCGCGACACCCTTCGCGCCCGGAAGCGTGCACGCCTGCAACGCCACGCCCATCGTACCTAGCGCATCCGCACACGCCTTGGCTTCGTCGACAACCTCTCGTAGAGATTTGCCCGCCGCCGCCGCCGCACCCGCGACTTTATGCACAAACAACGTGCCCGCGAGACCTCTCCGTCCGGCTATTCCGACATCTTCTGCCGCCATGGCGCAATCATCGTTGACAATGACCATTTCCACCTCGTACCCTTCCAACTTGGCGCGCTCGGCTGCGAGACCAAAGTTTAAACGGTCGCCGGTGTAATTCATCACGACGAGCACCGCACCCGCCGGGCCAGTCGTCGCTCTAATCGCCGACAGCACCGCCTCTACGCTCGGCGATGCGTATACGTTTCCGCACACCGCCGCCGTGAGCATGCCCGCGCCGAGATAGCCCGCCATCGCAGGCTCGTGCCCAGAACCACCGCCAGAGATTATTGAGACCTGAGATGTGTCCCGCCGCGCGTACACGAGTACGTTTTGATTGGCGATTCGCGCGATATCCGGCGTGCTCAAGCACACGCCATCGAGCATTTCATCAACGACGTGTTCGGGAGTGTTGAGGAATTTTCGCGACATCGTGCAAGGCGTGGTGTTATGACGCGTGTTGCAGTCCACGCGTTTGCCTAAACTTTATTTTTATTGACGAGACGGGACGCGAGCGCGCGTTGCGAGCGCAAGTTGGCTCATGTCATGCATAATAATCATATGAAGAGTGATATTGTAAGTGATGTCTATTCCAGTGAAAGAAAAACAAACCAAACGCGTCGAAGACGCGGGCTTTACGCTTCGCCAGTTTCCTTCGCGCCTTCCTTCATGTAGTTATCCAAGTCGGCATCCATGTTTGCCGCGGCCGCGGTGTTCTTTTGCGGGCATTCACGCGCGAAGTGACCTTCTTGCTTGCAAATGCGGCACGACGTGTCCTTGGGTTCGGGGCAGTCGCGGGCGAAATGTCCTTCGGCGCCGCAGTTTCGGCACTTGTCCTTGTCGCCCGGTTGGCGACCGCGCTCACTTTCCGGTCTAGTGTCCGGCTGCGGGCAATCTCGCGCCCAGTGACCGGTCTGGTTGCATCGGTTGCACACGTCATCCTGGCCAGCCACCTTGGCTGCGCGCGGCGCGCGCGGCGCCCGGCCACGCGGCGCATCGTAGCCACGCGCGCCGCCGCCGGTGCGGCAGTCACGCGCCAAGTGTCCAGTTCGGCCGCAGTTGTGGCACGCACGGTCATCCCGGCGGCCCATACCACCGCCCATACCTCCACCCATACCTCCGCCCGGAAGCAAAGACGCAGGCGTCGGGCACTCTCTCGCGTAGTGCCCAAACCCGGCGCATCGCGAGCAGCGATCCCCCGGTCGCGGTCCCCGCATCGACATCATCCCACCACCCATGCTCGGTCCGCGCGTATCCGGGTGCGGGCAATCCCTCGCCCAGTGTCCAACATTCCCACATCGGTTGCATGTATCCGTCGTGGGTGCGCGGTTCGGGCACGCCCGCGCGAAGTGTCCCATCTCACCGCACGATCGACACGCTCCATCGTTCGCGGCATTCGATGCATACGGCGCATATCGCGCCCCCGCCGCGCCGCCATCGTCATCCATCCATTTCCCCATGGTCTCTGTCGCGTGTCTGTCACGCGTGTGCGTCGGCCCACGGGCGTCGACGCGTCGTAAAGTGCGGCATCGCGTGAGAATTAATTCTCGTTCGATCGCGACGTCACTCAGTCGTCGAGCTCATCCGCACTTGTCGTCGCGCGAGATGCCACCGCTCGCGCTGGCGGCGCGCACCGCACCAGTGGTCGTTCGCGCGCCTCGAGCGTTGCCGCGCGCGCGACCGCGAGGACGCGCGCGCGGTCGGGAGGTTGGGCCGATCGCGGCGTCGCCGCAGTGGCTGGAGGAGCAGACGCTCGATGCGCGCACGCATCGAGGATTGTATTGCGATTGGAAGCTCACCGGGGTGGACGTGCTCGAGGTGTGGGCCTATCGCGGGGCGTTGACGCTGGCGAGTGCGGGGGCGATCGAGACGGCGGTGATGATGAAGTTTGGCAACTATGAGAGCGCGGAGTTTTGGTACTTTGCGGGCGGGGCTGGACTTGGTGCGGCGCTGGGGCTGATACATATGTACGTGAGCGAGATACGAAGCGTGATGCGGGCGCTGTGGGCGTTTGGGTTCATCGGAAGCGCGGTGATTGCGTCGAACGTGAGTGAGCCTTTACCGTTGTACGTGCTCGAGCATCACTGGACGATGTGGGCGATAGGACCAATGTTCGCGGCTTTGACGGGATTGGCGTTCAAAGAGGGCATGTGTTATGGCAAGCCTGAAGCTGCAGCGCTCTTTTTCTGCGTTCCGGCGTTATGCTTGTCGCATTTGTTCGGCGCGGGTGACGACATTAAATCAATCGAAGCCGCGGCGGTGTGCTCGCTTTTGGCCATTTTCGCGGGACGAAAGTTTACGCAAGAGCTCAAGGACGACATCGGCGATAAAAGCATTTTTATGTTCAACGCGCTTCCGAGCGACGACGAACGCGAACAATGGCTGGCGAGAGCGCGCGCGGCTGGAAGAGACGTTTGATATTTGACGCCGTCGGTAGCCACTTTGATTAGGATAGAAAGACATTCTTTTAGCGCAGCATGCTGATGCTGTATGCTGTACGATTCTCTACAATATTACATTTTAAACACGATTCCGTTTAAGAAGAAGAGTCTGAGTCGTCGTCCGAGTCATCGTCGTCATTATCGTCTGAGTCGTCGGCGTCTGAATCGTCGTCGTCTGAATCGTCGTCGTCTGAATCGTCCGAGTCATCCGAGTCGTCGCTTCCCGTGTAGCTAGACGAATCGCTATCGGAATCGCTATCGGAATCGCTATCAGAATCGCTGTAAAATCCGCCCGTGCGCAACGTCAAAGCAGAAGAACCACCATCTCTGCCGCCCGCGCCGCCGCCAGAAGATGCGGCGTAGTTGTACTGCTCGCGCACATTGGTTGGTGGTTGCGTCGTCGGATGCTTGGGCAAAGGAGTGTATCCAGGCGCGACGTGCTCGACAAAGTGAGATAGCGAACCGAGTGCGTGTTCGCACGTTTGTGCCGCAGGCGAAGGAAGCTTAGGTTCGGGCTTGTTGCACAACAAGATGGAGTCGCCGTACTGCTTGACTTTGCTCGGCTTGCCATCCACCGGAAACAAGGCGCGATAAATGCGCACTCGATCACGCATATCCACCGATACATCCGCCGCCGCGAGCGCGAACACAATCTTCAACGTCGGTGCCATGCGCATCGGGTCTTGGATGTACATCTTACACGAAGTATTGATAATTTGCTGCTTGGTCATTTCGTGCTCTTCGCAGAATCCCTTGACGATGCGACGCATCATTTGCACCGACAATTCGAAAAACTTCTCTCGAATTTCCTTATCAGACGCCTTGATGTTTTCCGCATCCGTCTCAAAGATCTCTCCACCTGCAAGCCAAATTACCGCCGCGCGCGCCTCGGGAGCGACCAACTGATCTAATCGACGCATCAAGCGCATGACGACGACGATGTGCTCCTTCGGATTTTGCTGCACCAACGCGCGAATCACCACGACAGCTTCCGAAGCCACAGTCGGGCTCGGGTGCAAAGAAAGCTCGAGGAGTGACCTTATGCAAACTGATGCAATTTGAGGCATAATAGCCGCACATCGACCAATCGCACGAATCGTTAACGCGACAAACTTGTGGTTGGACGAACGCAAGTACGCCTGCAATTCTCGCAACAACGTCGGTGCATTCTCAGACGTGACAATGTGCGTCAAAATCTCCAACTTCAAGCCTCGCACTTCCAAAGTATCGCGCGGATGCACGAAAAAGGCGTTAAAGTGCGGTTGGAACAACAACGGCTGCGTGCTCACCATGGTGCAAATGTTCTTCAACACCACGTGTCGCACTTCCGGCTTATTGTGTGCGGTAAATACCAACGCGCGAACAACCTTGGGTAAATCATTTGCCGGACTCAAGTAAAAGTGCAGCGCAGCGACAGCCATAACGACACCAGAGTTTTGCGACTGCAACAACGGGCGAGTGCATCGCAGCAACAATCGGTGATCTTCATCCATCCAATCCGGGCCGCGCGCGGCGGCGCTCGCTTGCGCTTTGCTTGCCTTCTTCTTAGCCTTTTCATCGTCCGATGAATCATCATCAGAGTCTGAGTCCTTCTCATCATCATCATCAGAGTCGGAATAAAACGCCGCGCTCGAGGCCACGATGGACTGGATCCCGGCGTTGCTCGCTTGATGATACGACGCTTGCGAATTGGGCGCCGGAAGCGCGAGTTCAAGCTTCTTCTCACCCGACTTCCCGCTTACCGCGGCTAGTTCGCGCACGTGCGCATCAGGTGGTAAAAATTGCGTGCGCGCATAACGCAACAATAACTCACTCAACAAAATTTGACCCCATTCATCCATGTCTACCAACATGCGGCAAATCTTGCGGTAGTGCCTGTGCAACAAGTCGATTCTGCTTGGGCAAACCTCTTGAAACGCGGCAACCGCAGAGGACAGCACGAATGGCGTGCTATCACGCAACATGGTTTCAATAATTTCAATAAGTTCTTCTTGTCGAGTGTTATCCATGCGGTAAATCTTCGGAATCGCGTGCGCCGCCGCCTTGCGCACGTACGGGCTCGGGTCCACCGCACACTTGCGCGCGGCTAAAATAACAACCGGAACAATCACTTGTACGCGAATACTTGACATCACACGCAAAGCCAACGCACGAACACGCGGGTTCGGGTGCGCTAAATCCTTTTGAAAGCTGTTAATCGACAACAAAGCCTCCTCCGGTTTCTGGTCCGCCGTGCGCACTAAAAACATGTACACCAACACCTTCACCTCGAACGATTCGTTGACGATATTCACCACCACAGATGGGAAGAACACCGACACATCGCGCCCCATAGCCATCATAGCAATCAATTTCTTCAACGCATCGAGCTTATCTCGCGTGCTATTGCTCCGGAGCTTCGTATCCAACTCGCGTTGCTCCTCGGCGATCTGCGCCAATCGAAAAAAGATGACGCAATTACCACCGTCAGTCACGCGTTCGAACGCATCGCGCCACGTCTACCGCATCACAGCGCGCCGAGACATCTCATCTCACGACACAACGACACAACGCGCGCGATGGCGCCGCATTCGCGCGCCACACGCGCGCACGCCCGCGCCAATCCTCCGGATCGAATCCAACGCAATCGCGATCGTAGTCGACGACGCCGCGGACGACGCTGTCGCGCACGCGTCACGCGCGCACACGTACCTGCGCATCATCGACGAATTGTTGACTCCCGTGGCCGGGCGGAACCGCCATGGCGCCGACGCGTGGTGTGAAGTGGCGCCGTTCGCCGAAATTGTGGGGCACTTGGGTGTTTAGAGGATAATCATCATGTTGTTACTTTACGTGTTAAAGAAGACGCGCGACGGCGAGCACCGCGCAATCGACGAGGTCAGCGCTTCGTGCGTGAAGACGATGACGACGATGATCGCGGCGGTGGTGGTTGCGACGGCGCGACTCGGCGGCTACTGTATCTATAAGACGTCTCGCGCGCGCGGGGCTCGGGCGCCGCGCGCGAAGAGCTCGAGCGGTGCGTCTCGCGTCGCCGAGAGACGCTACGCGTGTGTTTGTGCGAGCTCGTTTTAAAGCTTGGTCGAGAATTGCACGCCGTACTTGTACTTCATCTGTGAGTGTGCGAGGAATCACGCGGATTGGCGTTGGGTTAGTCAACTGTGGCGGTGAAATGTGTCGTTTTCGCGGCGGGCGAGAGATGATAAAATGTCACAACTATTTATGGCGCGTCGCGCACGGGTAGCGCGAGCACCATCTTCGAGCCGTATTGATGTTGGCAACCTGCGGCAACCATCCATACACTGATGGTACGGTGATTGTTTGACAATAGGCGCCGAGCGTTCGTGGTTACGAGACAAGGGCAAAAACACGTACCGATTTGTCGACTTGCGCGGCGAGCGTCGCCGTGGTCTTGGGGATCAAGTTGGTCAACGACGCGCTGACGCTCACAGTGGGGTTGACTTCCGCGGACACGGGATTGGTGACAACCATCTTGAACGTGTGGCCATCCATCTTTTGGGAGAAACCAACCGTGGCGGTGGCGGTCTTCTTGTACACGATTTCGACGCCGGCGGAGCGCTTGCTGTCCAAAGCGTTCACCGCGCTCAACTTGTACGTCTTGAGTTGATCCGCAATCGTCGCGGCGTACGTCATGTCACCTTGCTTGGATTGCAAAGCAACGGTGTATGCCAACGGCGACGAACCCTTCACGGTGGCCATGGCACCGACGGCGAAACCGCTTCCGAGCGCGTAGCACACGCTCGCATCCGCCTTCGGCGCGGCGTAGTTGACGACATCCGCCTTGATGCCGAGCGGGCCGGTGACGATGGAGGACGACACCTTGATCGTCTCGAGGTCTTGCACCGTACCACCAACGGCGAGCTTGCCGTTCGGGATCAAACTGGCGAAAGAAACCGTCACCTTCGCCTTGGCGTCTTGGTTGAGCTCGACGTCCACGGTTTGGTCGCCAAACGCCTTGTTGAGCTTCACGTCGCCGCTGACCGCTTCACCCTTTTGCACGACGGACCCAGACACGCCCTGCATAACAAATAACACAACATCAGTACTCATTCACCGCACACACACACACACTCACACCACGCGCGCGCACGCACGCATCGACGACACAAAAACACGCGCAAATCAAAACTCTACGCCGCGCGCTCGAGGGCGCGCCCACTTACCGTCCCCGCGGTTTTCGTATCCACGGAAAACTTATGGTCATAGCTGAACCCGCCGGTAAAGAGATCTACACACACACACACACAAACACCGTCAATACACCGCACGCACACACAATCCACACCGCAAACGCACATCACCGACGCATAAACCCGAGCGAATCCGCCTCCGCGCGCGCGCGATCGACGATCCCCCAAACCTCTCCGACGCGCGCGCCTCGCGCGCCTCCTCCTCCTCGCGACGCACGCACGTTCGCGCATCGCGTTGACACCACGCATCGCACGCACGTACCTTTCGCCGATTTAGCGATATCACCGTAATACTTAGCCATGATGATGCGCGAACCCTGTCCTGTCGACGACGAAAAATGGGCGCATCATCATCGATGATGCGCGGGAAAGAAAACGTGTCAGACAGAAATCGTCGTCATCCATCACGCGCGTCGATTTGGTTTTGCCCATGTGTGCGCGCGACGCGGCGCATCGCGCATCGCGCATCGCGCGCGCGGTGTGTACGCCGCCG
>Ga0255765_1001701_pt1 | contig 26667 bp, 22 predicted proteins | sample 041ome_8_FD_179965 | JGI IMG/M metagenome (GOLD analysis project Ga0255765, IMG submission 179965) | Coastal salt marsh microbial communities from the Groves Creek Marsh, Skidaway Island, Georgia - 041407BS metaG (version 2) | ecosystem: Environmental > Aquatic > Marine > Intertidal zone > Salt...
CGGTGCCGTTTTCGGCGGCCCAGGCACCAGTGACGCCCAATTGGGCCCATCTGCCGTGGATGATTTCACGCTCGGCGTTCTTTTCGTTGCCGAACGGGATGATCGGGGATTCGCCCCCACCCGGGTAGGTACCGAATTCCGGGTAGATGTCAGCCTTGACAACCTTGGAGACGGACTTGGACTGTTTTTTTTAAGTAAAAAAGAGGAGGAACACACAACCGGTCAGTAAAAAATCTCATCAAATCCGAATTTTTTCTTGCTTTTTTTTCATCTCTTTTCGTAAAAACGAACGAGAACACGCGAGCGTATCTCCGGGAAGGGGATACGCATATCTCGTCCGAAAATACAAACGCGGGGATAAAGGATGCAAAACGCACATGATTCACCGCAAAACGCGCAAATAAAGAACAAAAGAGTGCTTGTGCGCATTATTGTTCATCTTTGTTGCGTTTCGCGGGCATTTGATACGTATCTCGCGCGTTAAAAGGAAGTCGCCGATGGGAAAAAAATTTCGACACACGTCGTCGCTTTTCGTATCGTCGCCGAAAAATTTCTTCCATCGCGAAGAAGAAGAAGAATCGAAGAAGATCGAGCGGAAGATAAAGAAGAAGCAAAACGTACTTGGACCTTGGTGGCCTTGAGGCCGGCGACGGACGCGATTTGTTGAGTAGCAGCAAACATTGTTTGTAAGTAGGTGTTTTTTAAAGTCTTAAAGACGTGTGCGAGTATGAGGAAATGTTCGCGACGCGAGAGCTTCTCGTTCGTTCGCGTTCGAAAAATATTGATTCTTTGATTGAATTGATTTGCTTTTTTTCATCGCTCAACGTACATTTTTTTCAAAACGTGTGTTTGTTTCTCTTTTGAAACAACGTCGAAAGGGGCTGTGGCTGGGCTCATTTTTTAAATGAGGGAAGTGGCGCTTTTCTTCTTCCCTCTTTTCTCTTTTCTCGACAAAAGAAAAGGGGAGACGCGGGACAAAAAAACTTCGTAAAAAACAAAAATAATGGGCCGCCCACTCCCGCCGCGGGGCGCCGATGGTGGTGGTAGTGGCGAGGATGATATGGTGGTTCAGAACGACGAGGAAAGATTATTGTCGTCGTCTCGAGCGGCGACAACGTCACCATCGACGACGATGGTTATTACCAGTGGTTTTAAGAGAAGCGGTGTCTTGACGATTGGATGCGCACTCCTCTTCTTCGCGCTCGGGTACGTTTCTTCTCCAACGAGAGGGACGCCAATTTTGTCCTCCTCCTCCTCCTCCTCCTCCCCCTCCTTGATCGCCAACGTGCCATCGTCATCATCGTCGTCGTCGTCGCATAGGTCTGCGATGACTTCCTTCCCACATCTTGGTTCATCCTTTCCGCAAAAGAATCGTCATCGTTTTGAACTTCTCGGAGGAAAAGAAGAACAGGAACAGGAGGAAGAAGAAGAAGAAGAAAAACACAGAAAAGGACGAAAAGATGATGATGACGACGACGATGATGAAAAGCGCAGTAAAATAGAAAAAGGATCTAAAGAAACGAATGCGTTGGACGCTGAAATAGAGTTGGAAAAAGACGAACATCTTTTGGAACACTTGCAAAAGTCTTTGAACGATAACATCGAGACGCAAGAAAAGGAGACGCTGAAACTCGTCAAGATGAAAGTCGACGAACAAGACGCCGAAAGAATGAAAGAAGAGGAAGAATTGACCGAAGAAGAACTCGGTATTCATCATAGCAACGAAGATGCGAACGTCGCTAACAATGATAGTGGTAGTAGTAGCAATAAAAACAATAAAGACGACGGGTCCGAGCTTGGGTTCAAAGAGAAAGACAACGAAAGCGAAGTGAAAAATGCGACAACTCCGATGACGTTCGAGGACTCGATACTTAAGAACGTTTCGTCAGAGCTCGACGAAGTAATTCGCGATGGGAAGCAATCGAAAAGTAAAGACGGGGATATCGTACCTCGTGCAGCAGCTTTTGCGAGTATGGACGACGAACTCCAGGACGTTTTAGATGCCGTGCATGCGGTCGACGGCAGCGGCGGTGAGAACAGCGTCAACGAAAGAAATGACGTAAAACTCGCTGACGAGAAAGCGTCGTCGTTGTCGTCACCATCTCAATCTTTGGAGCGTGGCGAGAGAAAGGCAATATTACCGAAAGGTAACCCGGAAGAAACTCTCGGCTGGACTGAAGCTGACGCTACGACCATCAATCCGGAAAGTATTACCGAAAGTGCGCAATCTGGAGTACGCTCGCTCGTTCTGAATCCAGATATTGTCCACGACTTGAAGGAGAAGTTCGAAGATATGAAGAATAAAGGTGAAGTCCAGGTGGAAGGTAAGTGGAAAAAGTTCGATGCCGAGGCAAAGGAAGAGAAGAAGCAAATGAAAGAGGCGAAGAAAATGGAGGAGATTGTGGAAGAGTCATCTAAAATTCTCGACGATATCGATGCAGTGCGCATGGCGCAAAGCTTCGATGCAGGAGGTGGAAATAAAAGTTTCTCGTGGACTTTTTCTTATTTGTATTTTCCGCTGATTGTTCTCTTTTCGATTTTGCTAGCAGTCGTTACGCTTCTCATTAAAACGTCGGAGAAGAGCAATTTGAAACGATATGGATCCACCGGATCGTTCGATCGATCCAGTCCAAAACGTAACGGCAAAAATAAGCTGCGTACGCTCGAGGAAGAAGAGGAAATCTACCAGACCAAGGATAACACGCATCCTGACTTTTCCAATCTGAGAGACTTTGAAAAAGGGAATCGTATTTATAACAGCAGCGTAGAGAGCTTTGAGGAAGACGAGTTTGAAGATGAAGATTACGATGGTGATTCCATTGACGACGGTAGTTATGACGACGACGGCGATTACGATGAAGAAGCTTTTTCGGAAAGATCTTCTGACGTGTCTTCTTTTCAAGGCTTCCGAGAGAAAGCAATCGCAGTCGCTAAAGCTGCCGAAGAGTTTCTGACGAACGCAAAAGGTGGTACTGCGCGCATTTCCAACGCCGGTACTTATCACGGCGCTTCTAAATACGGCGCGAACGAAAGCGTGCGAGATGGTACAGGCGTTTCGGCGTCGAAAAAGAGAGGGGAGAATGGGCAAAGATCTTCTTTTGTAAAGAGCTCCACGACAAAATGGATATAGTTCTAGATTATTATGTTGTATTATATATGTATAGCGGTACACTTCGTACCTAGGTATCTTTTCGACATTGAAGGAACCAACAATGCTTTCTTTGACCACTTACGCGTTTGTGCTTGACCACGAGACAAACTTAGCAAAGTGCGCTATGTAAGCTTCGTCGACAGATTTTTTCCCGACGATGCCGGGAGTCAATGCGTACGTTTTCAGCAAACTTGGGCGTTTTTCTACTGCATCAGCCCACGATTTCAACCACGGTAGCTTTTGCAACGTATTGTTCAAATCGTAGTTACGATAATGCTTCAGGACGATGCGCAGTCGAGAAAGGAATCCCATGGTCGCGCAGTCGTGAGAAGTAAACTGATTTCCGCAGCAATAATTCCCGTTATCACCACCAAAAGAAGCGTTCATTTGCAAACATTTGTCGGCTTTTGTTAAAGCGTGTTCAACTTCACTAATCGCGCTTTCTAATTCGGCTTCATTCTTTGCCCTGAGACACTTGAAAAACGCCGGGACCACGGTGTTGAACGTGTTTTCAAACAGTTGTCCATCGTATCTCTGCTCTGCGGTCTTTGGACGCAAATCAACACCGGGATACGTTTCGTTGCAACAGAAGTAATTCATCACGAGTGCCGATTCAACCATGACCTTCCCATTCGAAAGATGTAAAACCGGTACAGACGGATTCGCCTCGGCATCCGGCGACCCAGTCGCGAACGTTTTGCAAAACGTCTCGGACTTATTTTCCAAATCTTCCCACACGAAACCATCGAACGAAATGTTCTTTTCGAGCATAGTTATCCAGACTTTATGGCAAAATGGACACGTCGCGGAAAAGTAAAGCGCATCCTTCCCATCAGCCTTGGACGATGCGCGACTCGTCGTCGCCGTGTTTGCACCTCGAGCTGGAGCCAGACGCATCGAAGCTAACGAAGACTCGTGCGCCTCAGCAATCCCTTCGTGAGCGTATGTGCCCGAAGAAGAGGATGGGGATGAGCTTCTGGATGACATTCGCATGGACGCTAGCGTTGACTCGTGTGGCTCCGCGATGCCTTCGTGCGCTTGTTTCGTAGCCTCCGCCGAGACGATAAATTTCTTTCGCGTCTTCTGATGCTGCGCGATGGTGACGTTTTTCTTGTTCTTCTTCGCGGAGAACACCGAAGAGGCAACGAAGGTGCGGTTACTGGCGGTGGCGGCGGTAGTGAAACTCATGTTTTCCTTCTCTCCTGGGCGGGTGTTTGTGCGTAAACGTGAGCGTGATGCCGACTTCTTTGTGTTGGTGTGGATAAAAACACGCAAAGCAAAGCGCTTTCTCGTTTCTCCCTCTTTTCTCGTAAAAAAGAGAGACAAAAAAATTTCCTGCTGAGTGTTGAGAGGAGCTTTTTCTTGGAGAAACTCCCTCAAAACCTTCCTTTTTTTCGTTCACAAAAACAAGTTTTTTTTATTCTCTAGAAAAAAAGTCACACCACCTGCGCTCGTCGTAACGTAACGTAACCTCGACCGGTCGGAGAAAATGAAGAAACAAGGCTCTTACGTCGATCTAACGCAAGGCGCGACCGAGGATGTGCACAAACATATTCTCTCCAACGGGTACGTCCTCGATAGTAGTAGTAGCAGTAGTAGTAGTAAATTTATCGCTCGAGTTCTTTTTTTCCAAAGAAGAAGATAAAACACTGGACTCTTCTCCTGAGCGCACACTTCTTTTTGTTTTCTCTTTTTGCGTGTATCTCTTTATTTCGGCGCGTTTCGAGCGCGAGAGGGAGAAAAAGAAGAAGAGAAGGGAGCGAGGGTTAACGGTTCATCGCTCGCGCGTAGATTTCGTGATGATGTTTCAAAGAGGAGAGGAAGAGCACGCGGTTGAGTTTATCTCTCTCCGGGCCTCTTTTTCTCTTTTTTAAATGAGTCACGGTATTATTCTATCCAGGGACCTCAGCCGCTTCCTCTCTCTCGATTCTCCCTTTTTTTTGCTCTTTCTTTCCGCAGACGACTTGGGAACGAACGAGAGAGCTTTTTTTTCAATTCTCTCGTTTTTTTTGGTGGGGATGTAAAAGCAGAAGACGACAAAAAAATATTCGCCTACATCCGACGCGTCCGTCTAACTTTTCCTCTTCTTTGTTGACTCTTTACACATCACAGGGAACAAAATGGTACCGCGTTCAAATCGAAGATCGTGTGCACCCTAGGCCCGGTTTCTCGAACTGTTCCCATCTTGGAGAAGATGTTGAAGGCTGGCATGTCCATCGCGAGATTTAACTTCTCGCACGGTTCCCACGAGTACCACCAAGAGACTTTGGACAACCTTCGTCAAGCGTGCAAGAACACCGGCATCATGTGCGCGGTCTTGCAAGATACCAAAGGTCCGGAAATCCGTACCGGTTTGCTCGAACACGGTGAACCTGTGCACTACCACGCCGGCGACGAAATCACTCTCACGACAAACTACGACACGGTCGGTAACAACAAGTTGATCGCGGTTTCGTACCCGGACTTGGCGAAAGATGTTTCCGTTGGCTCTAAGATTCTCTGCGCGGATGGTTCGTTGACTTTGACCGTGCAGAAGTGCAACGTCGAGGAAGGCACAGTCGTCGTCAAGGCTGAAAACAGCGCGAAACTCGGCGAAAGAAAGAACATGAACTTGCCGGGCGTGAACGTGAACTTGCCGACGATTACGGAGAAGGATCGCGACGACTTGTTGAACTGGGGCGTGAAGAACGGCGTCGACTTTATCGCCGCTTCCTTCGTCAGAAAAGGTTCAGACATAGACTACATTCGATCGGTTTTAGGCGACGCTGCTTCCAAAATCTCAATCATCTCAAAGGTTGAAAACATGGAAGGTTTGGACAACTTTGAAGACATCGTGGATAAATCAGACGGCGTGATGGTTGCCAGAGGTGATTTGGGTATGGAGATTCGCATGGAGCAAATCTTCTTGGCGCAGAAGAGAATGATCAAAAGATGTAACGAGGCAGGTAAACCAGTCATCACGGCGACGCAAATGTTGGAGTCTATGACTGGTGCTCCTCGGCCGACGAGAGCGGAAGCCACTGACGTCGCGAACGCCATTTTGGATGGTACCGATTGCGTTATGTTGTCCGGGGAAACGGCGGCGGGTGATTATCCATTAGAAGCCGTGTCGTGCATGGCGGATATTTGCCGCGAAGCTGAAGCGTACATTGACTCCGCGGCGGTGTTTCAACAACTTCTTGCGCACCAACGGGTGCCGATGAATTTATTAGAATCACTGGCATCTTCCTCCGTTCGGTCGGCGCAAAAAGTCGGAGCTAGATTAATTGTAACCCTCGCGAAATCCGGGAACACGTCTCGATTGATTGCCAAATATCGCCCAGACTGCCCGGTTCTTTCTGTGTGCGTCAACATGGAAGAAGACACGCACGATCCTGAAAACACGGCGCGACGAATGCTTGCCTCTAGAGGTTTAAAGCCTATGATTGAGCCAGCGGAATGGCATGCGCAATCCGGCCATCCTCAGGAGATATCCGCTAACGCGATTCTTTACGCCAGGGATAAGCTTGGTTTGGTTAAGAGTGGCGATTACATCGTATGTGTTCACAGACTCCTCGGAGATGCCATCATGAAAATCGTGGAATGCCCGTAAAATTGTATTTACTCATCACTCTGCGGGGACTATAATATCAAATATAATATAAATACACAAGGAGATTGTTAAAGTAGTATTATATAGCTAGTGTGTGTGTTTGTGCGGATGTGGTGCGGTAGATTAATGTCAAAAAAATGTGCACGTATCCCGTATATACTTTTAAACTCGCGTGTGCATCCAACTCGTGCCATCTTCATCTTTTTCGGGCGAATGAAACTGAACTTTTTCTTTTCATTTCTTTCCTCGCCGTCACACTTCTAAATCCGGTACGAAATATTACGCGCACTACTCTTTCGCTCAAAGATGCACACAGAGAGCCTCTTTCGATCTATTTTTATTTCAACTCCAAACCTTCCACGCCAAGCTCCTCGAAAGCGTCAAGAAATGTCTCCACCGGTTGAGCGCCTGAAAATTCTACTTTCTTTTTGGTATCTTCGTTGCGAATTATAAAGTGAGGAACGCCACTAATGCGACCTTGAACATCTTTCACTTGTGCTAAAACTTCGTCGCGATATTTTGCCTTATCTCGCAAAACTTCCTCGGCGCGTGCGAGATTGGATTTTTGCTCTTCTGCGCTTGCGCTCCCGTCTGCTTCGAACGCCTTTTCGCACGCCGCTAATAATACAGTTTCATCGCACGGCGCTTTGGAGTTGCAAAAATAATCAAGCATGATTGCATCCATGTAAGCATCTTGGTGCGACTGAGAATACTCCTCCTTCATAAAATGCGCGAGTCTGTGGCCGTCCAGGGTTGGTCCCGTGTTCCCTTCCAACGAGTATTTCGGCAAACCGATGGATTCAAAGACTGACGAAAGTCGCTTAATCATAGGCAAGACCCGACTTTCGCCACCAAACTTTTCGCAGTACCATTGCATTTTGTTTACGCCGTATCGCAACTTATCGGGAGTCAAATCTTCCCAAACGCGTGGCGAAACGAGCATGAACGGTTTCCAACTGATCGAAGAGAAAGAAACCGAAGAAGAGGAGGAGGAGGACGTTTTTATTTCTTCCAAGGCACGGTCGAGATTTCGTTTCCCCACTAGACACCACGGTCAAACGATGTCGGAAATGATATCGATGGAAAGGTTGGTGTTCATGGAAGCGGTCGTTAATGTCGATTTTTTTTTAGCAGTAGTGGTAGTAGCAGTAGTGATTCTTCTCGTCGCTGCTCCTATGAAAGCCTTAGCGAGACACAGGGACATTCTTTGTAACGGAAATGTTGGGGAGAGCTGATTTTTCCTATTTTGCAACTGTCTGTGTGACCAAGATGTCTTATTTGAGCGCGACACAAATTTCCCCAGGCCCCGCGCGCTCGAGAAAGAAAGATACGCAAACAAACGCAGAGTCGCGAGCACAATCCTTTCTAATGCGAACGTGATTGTCAATCAGATGATGTCCTCTGCTCCTCCTCCTCCTCCTCCTCCTCCTTCTTCTTCTCTGAGTATCAACACCAACGACAACGAGAAGGAAAAAACGAAAAGTTCACTGTCCTCTTCCTCCTCTTCCTCCTCGTCTTCTTCGTTCGATGTGGTGGACGGCGAAGCTTTGAAGTCTGCGGTGACGGAGTTTGTCGGAGAACTCACGAAAGAACCGTGCATTGGTTTACGCCACGTCTCCGCGAACGTTCAGAAACGAGTCCCTCAAATTCTAGACAACACAGCCCGCGTTCAACGAGTCGAGAAGGAAGTCAAGAACGTGTTTGAGTACGACGCCAAATACGCACTGGAAGATGCGAGAAATATAACGAAAACGGCGGACGAACGCATGGAAAAGCTGAGTCAAGCGTTGGAAGATTGCATCAAGTCGCTCCAATCGGATTGAAAATGCATTAATGACATATCATTAAAGGCATAGCATTGCTAATATAGATGGAAAACTGTTGTATAAAGTGTGTAAAAATACATCGCGCGCACCAAAGAAGTGCCGCAAAACGACCCGGCCAAGAAGCCGAGTTGGAGAGAACCTTACTGTGTTTACTTTTCTCCCGCAGTCGTCTCCAACTTTTTCGCCAACGCTTCTGGACTCATTTCGCCCTTCACTTTTGCCCACTCGTTTCCGCCTCGCAAGCTCGGTTCTCTCGAGGAGCACCCTATGCCTAAAAGCATTCCTTTAGAAGAAATTCGTCTTATGCCGTGGGTCGATCCGCCTCTCGAACTCCCCGGCGATTTCTGCAAGACAAACTCGTTCAAATCTTGCGCTAATTTATGGAACGATTCGTTTCTCTTCATCAACGGCTTCTCCAAGCTTTGATAAGAGTTTGAGGCGTATTTTTCAGTTTCAGCTTGCATTTCTGCTGCGCCAGTCGCCTCTCTCAGAGCATCTACAAACTCTTCCCACACCGAACGCAAGTCGTCAATATCTAAGCACTCTCCGTCGGGATCTGAAATAAGAAGAAGAAGGAAAACAAAAAGTTAGCAAAGCGACTAGACGTGCTTCATGCACACATCCGCGAACGCTTACGGACGTCCATGTCTCGCAACGTTTCGCATTCCATACATTGCATAAAAAAAATCTCGCTTTTTCCGCCTCTCCCGCACGCGAACAAGTTCGAAGAAAAAGAAGACCGACTTTTGTGCACCCCTTTTTCTTTTCGCGTGTCGTATTTTTCTCTCTCCTCGTTGAGGATGTGTCTTCGAGGAGGACTCGTGCGCGAGTTTTTATGGATCAATAGCGGGCGCGCATAAAGAAGATTAGAACAAAACGAAGCAAAATCAACGTGTTGTGTTGGTCAAACGTACCGTCGCGAAACATTCTCGTCAGTTGCGAGTGATAGTTCCTCACAATCTCAAAACCTTTCTGTTTTCGTTCGTCTGCAGTTGCTGCGCTGTATTTATCCCAAATCGCGCACAAGTCTCTTCTCAAACCTTGAGTGGCATACAAGTGCGCGACTAAATCGATGACGGCAATCTCACCCCCGGTATCTAACGATGGTCGACCCATTGTGTATCGCGTTGTCTGTTTCTCAAAATGAAAGTGTGCTCTGCGCGCACGGACGGTGTGTATGTGCCGAGACTGGCGTCTCGCGTCGTTTGGTCGTTAAAATAAATTTTTTTGATTTTGATTTTTGTCTGCTGTGTGTAAAATAATCACCATCGTGCTCTTTTTGGGAAGGAGACCCAGGAATTTTTTTAGAAGCGATTGGCCTGGTGAAAGAGAGCCTGAAAAAAGGAAAAACTCACGAACACATCTCCTCACTTCTTTTGAAAAAACGACGAATAGCACATAGAAAATGTCTAAAAGAGGTACGCGATTGAATTCGTCTTTACTAATTCCGTGCGAATGTGGAACGACATCTTTCGTTTCTGTTTCGCGCGCGCGTGCTCGCGAGCGCGCGCGCGAATTCGTTTTTTTTTTCCTCCTTGTCGCGAAAATGAGGGCGGAGGCAGACCTAAACGAGAAATGGGAAAATGGGAGCGATGGTTTTGCACGTGCGCGGGACGCGAAACGAGTCGTCGGAGACTATGAATGCAACGTGTGATTATTTTATGTTGCGTTTCATGCGTTTCTGCGGGTGCTTTTGCTTCGCGACGTGTCTGAAAGCGCCCCCGGCAATTTCTTCTTTTTTGTTCGTCCTCCCCCCTCTCGTCGTCGTCTCTTTGAACTCTTTCGACGAGGTTTGGAAGAGCTCTCGCGCTCATCTCGTCCGGCTTAGTGACGCGTAACAGTTACTCGTGTGCTGACGTTTACATTTCCTTTCTTCGCTTGAATCTTTACAGGAGGAGGAGCCGCTTCTGGCACTAAATACAGAATGACGTACGCTTGCCCAGTCGGCGCGGTTATGAACTGCGCTGACAACACTGGGGCCAAGAACTTGTATGTCATCTCTGTCAAACGTTGGGGCAGTCGCCAAAACCGTTTGCCAGCGGCGAACATCGGTTCCATGTTTATGGGCACTGTGAAAAAAGGAAAACCAGATTTGAGAAAGAAAGTGTTCCCGGCGATTATGATTCGCCAAAGAAGACCGTTCAAGAGAAAGGAAGGTTTGATGATTTACTTTGAGGACAACGCGGGCGTCATCGTCAACCCGAAGGGGGAAATGAAGGGTTCGGCGATTCAAGGACCGGTAGCCAAGGAGTGCGCGGACTTGTGGCCGCGTATTGCTTCGGCGGCGAACAGCATTGTTTAATATAATTCTTCGTAGAAAATCGTAGACATAATAAGAAGAAGAATCTCGCGAGTCGCGCGTGGGCCTTTTTCTCGAATCTCGCGATGTTTTTTTTTATTGGACTTCTTTCACCCCTTCTCGCGCTTTTTTAGCCATACGCGTATCGACACAAAAAATCAGCTCCCGGTGATACAAAACTGCAGCACAGTTACCGACGATGAAAGGGAATGACGTGGGTGACTGGAGGATTCTCGTGTTTTTTTAAATCATGCAACTTTTCTGTCGTTCCTGCTGTTATAACCGAAGCGCACACCTATCTGCTCCTGCCGCTGGAATACATCATCATCATCATCGAAAGCAACAAAAACAACTTGACTTCTCTCGACTGGACGAAAGAAGATACGAGTGGGAAACATCCGCAACGGTAAAGCCAAAGAATCTGTCGAGAACACGATTAATATGCGGCAAATTACGATCGAGTCGAGATCGAAGGAACAGACGTGCTCACACAATGGCTAAAAGAGACGACGACGACGACGACGAAAAAAAACAAGTTCGTTACGCACCCGGAAACTTTTCTTCTTTTACGGACAAGGGCGTCGCACCACCGAAAATGGATGAGGAAGATGAGGCAATAAAGTTTGATAATACGGTTGAGTTCATTCCATATTTTTTGTACGCGTGGGTTTTGCTCGGTTTTGTATTCCCGAGCGTAGTTTTGTCGCTTCCAATCGCGCAGGAGCAAGACGACGGAGGTGCGGCGTTGCTGTATCAAACGCAACTGTGCTCAGAGGTGATGAAACTAACGTATCTTTCCTACGAGCTCAGGAAGAGAAAATTTAGTCTGAGTATCGACAACCGCCCTCAACACATCCTCTCAGGTGTCATGTTTGGAATTGGAACTAGCGCAGCGGCGCACGTCGCCGAACAGATTCTTTCGCCTTCTATGGTAGAGTCGACTAGTTCTGCAACGCTCGCGGCTTCGACTCCAATGGTTCTCGCCGCAGTTCTCTCATCGACCGTGCTCGCGCCTATTACGGAAGAACTGTTTTTTCGCGGCGTCGTGCTCGACTATTTTCGAAATACCGGGCATTCGAATTCGAGTCTACTTTCTGCCGCATCGGCAAATGTTTTTGCTGCTGGAATATTCTCCCTCGCTCACTTCAATTTTTCCATCCCGGCGCTGCTGAACTTGTTCGTCTGCGGAATAGGATTTGGCTCGGCTTTTCTTTCATCGGAGAGAAGAAATATCGCGGTGCCAATAATAGCACACTCTGTTTATAACGCGGGCGTTTTGATTGAGACGTATTTGAATGGAGCACTGTTGGTACAATGATACTTGATGCGTATTTATTTTACAACTGACATAAACTAGAATAAGCGCTTCTTGTTTGTATAATAGTTTTTTTAGAGCGCGCAGACCATCTAAATAGATATTAATGTTACCATCGACATTACTCTAGCCTTTAATCTGTTCTAATTCAGCTAATCTGTTTAATATCGCTTTCTTACTTGTCTCTTGAACTTCCCCTGCTAGAATGAACTCGTCCACGATGACGTAAACCTTTTGAAAGTTGAAAACTAAATCTAACTCGCACACGTTCGCGAAAAAATGGTCTAATATTTCCACGAACAGATGTATGGATTCTAAATGAACGAGCTCGTTATCGTTCGCATCGACGCACAGCGTAAAGAACAATCCCGCGTATCTTCGATAGACTAACTTATGGTTCTTGAATTCGACGAACGAAGTGTGTTTCGGATCTCGATTGACGACGACTCGGTGCACCTCGGTTTCCAACTGGTGTTTTTCATCCTCCTCTAAAGGCACGTAATATTTTGCCAAACGCGTCTTCCCTTGACGATTTTGCAACAAAATGAATCGAATCATGGTGGAAGGGAGATGAAAAGAGAAAGTTATGCCGGCGAGGCGTTTGGTGTCAAGAGCACGCGCGCGCGCGTTAATTTCACGGTCCTTTTTTTTTTGAGGAAAGGGAGCGGCCTGTGATTTCTCCCTTTTTCAAACAAACTTGGAAAATCGTCGAGAGCTCACCTCAAGCTCTCGAAAAAATGGTCTCGTGTGCCCACACGACGACGTGCCGGACACTTTTTTAAAAAAGTGTACGCGTAGTTTGCGCCGCAGCCGCATGGGCGCAAGACCCCACCGCTTTTTTCGAATAATAATCTATATTCCTCTCCAGAACTTTGTACGCGCTCTTTATCATATCAAAGAGACCAGCTAGATTGTAACGACACGAGCACACACTCCTCGCACACATCTGGACACGCGCGCGTTTCTTGCATTCATCACCGACGATAAAAGAATACAAGTGAGCAGATAATAAATATATATAATCCAAAACACATCGGAGACACAAAACCGAAGAAGATAAACAACGAAAAAAGAGATAAACTATATAAATACAAATGGCGAAACGAAGTGGTTCTTTCATTTCATTGACGACTGATGATCAACCGCACGGGAAAAAGCACATCTTAGACAACGGAATTTCCGTTAAAGGGGAAGTTGCTTCCTCGAGCAGACCTAAATCGAAGATCGTGTGCACCCTAGGCCCGGTTTCTCGAACTGTTCCCATCTTGGAGAAGATGTTGAAGGCTGGCATGTCCATCGCGAGATTTAACTTCTCGCACGGTTCCCACGAGTACCACCAAGAGACTTTGGACAACCTTCGTCAAGCGTGCAAGAACACCGGCATCATGTGCGCGGTCTTGCAAGATACCAAAGGTCCGGAAATCCGTACCGGTTTGCTCGAACACGGTGAACCTGTGCACTACCACGCCGGCGACGAAATCACTCTCACGACAAACTACGACACGGTCGGTAACAACAAGTTGATCGCGGTTTCGTACCCGGACTTGGCGAAAGATGTTTCCGTTGGCTCTAAGATTCTCTGCGCGGATGGTTCGTTGACTTTGACCGTGCAGAAGTGCAACGTCGAGGAAGGCACAGTCGTCGTCAAGGCTGAAAACAGCGCGAAACTCGGCGAAAGAAAGAACATGAACTTGCCGGGCGTGAACGTGAACTTGCCGACGATTACGGAGAAGGATCGCGACGACTTGTTGAACTGGGGCGTGAAGAACGGCGTCGACTTTATCGCCGCTTCCTTCGTCAGAAAAGGTTCAGACATAGACTACATTCGATCGGTTTTAGGCGACGCTGCTTCCAAAATCTCAATCATCTCAAAGGTTGAAAACATGGAAGGTTTGGACAACTTTGAAGACATCGTGGATAAATCAGACGGCGTGATGGTTGCCAGAGGTGATTTGGGTATGGAGATTCGCATGGAGCAAATCTTCTTGGCGCAGAAGAGAATGATCAAAAGATGTAACGAGGCAGGTAAACCAGTCATCACGGCGACGCAAATGTTGGAGTCTATGACTGGTGCTCCTCGGCCGACGAGAGCGGAAGCCACTGACGTCGCGAACGCCATTTTGGATGGTACCGATTGCGTTATGTTGTCCGGGGAAACGGCGGCGGGTGATTATCCATTAGAAGCCGTGTCGTGCATGGCGGATATTTGCCGCGAAGCTGAAGCGTACATTGACTCCGCGGCGGTGTTTCAACAACTCATGTCGCAACAGAAAGTTCCGCTCAACTTGCTCGAATCTTTAGCGTCCTCCTCCGTTCGTTCCGCTCAAAAAGTCAAAGCGAAAGCGATCATTGTTCTCGCGAAATCCGGGAACACGTCTCGATTGATTGCCAAGTATCGCCCAGACTGCCCGGTGTTTTGCGTGTGTGTGCCAAACGAAAAATACGATCCCGAAAACACGGCGAGACGTATGCTCGCGTCCAGAAGTTTACACTCCAAAGTTTGCCCGGAAGAGTGGTTGGGTGAATCGGGACATCCGCAAGATATCTCGAAAGCGGCTATTACATACGCGAGAGATACGTTGAACATTGTCGAGAAGGGCGATTACGTCGTGTGCGTTCATCGCTTGTTGGGCGATATGCTCATGAAGATTGTTCTCGTGGAGTAAATAAAATGAACATATTATTATAACTGCTGCCGATCAAAAGCAACTTGAAACTAAACATCCATTTATTCGTACTACATGTACATAATAACAACAACAACAATAATAATACCTTGGTATTGAAATGATATATCTAATTATCGATTAAACGTGAAAGGAAGACGACGTCACTCGCTATGGCATTATACCACTCCTTTCTTTTCTTTCCATTTTTTCGCGCGAATTTTCTTTTTTGGACTTTCCTTCTTTTGCCTGTGTGGGTTCCAACTTCCAAGCCACCCAAGCGTGTCTCTCATTGTACGCGACAAGAGTTTTCGAAGAATTCTACAAAATAACTTACGCAAAACACACGACAAGAACACATGTCGTGCGCAAGAACCCTCACGTTTTCGACAGCATCTTCATCTTCGCAACACCAGCACCATCGTCAATCTAGGTTTGCGTGCTCAGGTGGCAACAGTAGAAGTAGTAGTAGACGAGTGCAGAGAATAACTTCGTCGAAGAGAACGGCGACGAGAACGACGACGACTGCGATGGCGACTGGAGCGAATGATGGAACGACGTATGTGATGATTAATGGCATCACCGGTAAGATGGGACACGCGATTGCAGATTCTATTATCAAACGAGAGGGCTTCACGCTCCTGCCGCACGCGTTCGCGGTCGCCATCCCGCCGGAGAAAAAGTTGACGTTCGGCGATGTTGTTGTTGATGATTTTTTCAACGTCGAACAAGAGGGCAAGGAGAAAGCCGTCGCAAAATTGAAGGAAATCCAAAGCAAGTACGCGAACAAAGATGGCAGCAAGTTTATCTTGGTCGACTTCACTGTTCCGGACGCCATTGATGCAAACATCGCCATGTACGTCGAAGCGATGGTACCATTCGTGTGTGGCACAACTGGAGGCAATCGTGAAAAGTTTACGAAAGATGTCTACGACGCAAAGTTACCAGCTGTAATTGCGCCACAAATGGGCAAGCAAGTCGTCGCTTTGCAAGCTGCAATCAAACAAATGGCTGAATCATTTCCAGACGCGTTTAAGGGGTATTCGATGAGAGTTGTCGAATCGCACCAAGCGTCCAAGGTCGATACGAGCGGCACCGCGAAAGCTCTCATTCAATCTTTCAACGAACTCGGAGTTGGATTCGATGTGGACAACGTCGAATTGATCAGAGATGTAGAGACACAGCGCGACGTGATGAATATCCCGGAAGAATATCTACTTGGACATGCCTACCACACATACACGCTCACTTCGGCGGACAATACGGTGAGTTTCGAATTCCAACACAATGTATGTGGACGTACAATTTACGCTGAAGGTACGGTGGATGCGGTTGGTTTCTTATCGAGAAATTTAGAGAGATCGGATGGCAAGACACTTTTCGATATGATTGACGTTCTGAGAGAAGGCGGCATGGTAACAGATGCAAACACTGCAAAGTAGATTTGAGAATACCAATTTATGACTTTTTGACGAGCAACGAACATCGTAATCGCTACGCAAAGGTTGAACGCGCGTAAACTAAACTGCGAATCGAGAAATAATATTCTCGAGTAAACGCAAATCACTAATCACATTTCCTAATACATTTTATATTGATACAAGCGCTGAATATGCAGCAAAAAAGCTAGTGGAAAGTCGATGCAGCTTTTAGTAATACACCACATGATAACACGCAGACGTTAAAGGGGGTGAGAATCATCGGAACGCTTCGCGAATGATTTCTTCCGCTTCCTTCAAATGAACACTTTGTGAACCAGTCGCTGGACTCGCAGCTGGCGAGCGACCAACGTACGAAATATCTCTCATCCATTCGCCGCCACCAGAACTCGCCCTTTCTGTAGTTTTCACTCTGTCTTTAATGTAACTCCAAGCGCCCATATTCTTTGGCTCCTCTTGGACCCAGCACAATTTAGCGTTGGGAAAGCGGGTCAGACGCCGAGCCAACGCGTCGTACGGAAAAGGGAATATCTGCTCTAAACGCACTAGAATCACGTCGTCAATTTTATTCGCCGCCCTATGCCTGCTCAAATCGTACCAAATTTTTCCCGAACACAACAGGACTTTTCTAATTTCGTCGCCGTGCTTTTGTGCAACGCTCGTGTTATCGCCATCATTAAAGAGCTGATCGCCAGCATCGCCATCGCAAATGACGCGGCGGAAGCTCGAGCGCTCATCAAAATCTTCTAAAAGACTTTGGCATCTTCTGTGGTGCAACAGGTACTTGGGCGTGATGATGACAAGTGGCTTTCTGTTTGAATTATTCATCAAAGACTGTCTGCGCAACGCGTGGAAGTATTGCGCTGGCGTCGTTGGTTGCAACAGTATGAAGTTTGCGCGAGACGTCGCCGAGGCTCTCGCTAAGCGTTTCGCAAACCTATCCCACTCTCTCCGCGTGACTTCAGAACGGTCGCCAAAGTACGCTTGAATGTCCGAAAACAAACCAACGCTTTGAATTCTTTCGTCGTTCTCGTTCACTTCTGTATCCTCTTTGCCAAGGGAAGATGAAGTCTTATAGGCATCATTCTTTAAAAACGTTTCTCTGAGCACGTCTAAATTGACCACTTTGCCGTTGCGCGAGTCGTTCGCGTCCGTGGAGACGGCTTTGAAAATCTTATCCATGAGCACGCGATCAAAGGATGATGACCCAGGGAGAGAGTCCCCGTCGTCGTTTGCCATTTGGAGGAATCGTTCGATTCGGGCTGTAGAGTGGTCAGGCCCTTGTCCTTCGTATCCATGTGGGAGCAACAGTATCAGATTACTTTGTTGTCCCCATCTTTCCTCGCCGGTTAATAAGAACTGGTCGATGATTACCTGTGCGTTATTCGCGAAATCTCCAAATTGCGCCTCCCATATCGTCACGGCTTCATTTTCGCTCTCCACAGAAAAACCATATTCAAAACCTAAAACGGCGTGTTCGGATAAAGGAGAGTTGGCAGCGATAAACCACGCGGCACTACCATCTCCCGATGACAGTGCAGGTGCATCGCTGTTGTCGTCAATACTTGTGACCATTTCGTTAATTTTGTTTACTCCTCTCCCAGTCTCGCGGCAAAAAATCACCGAATGACGCTGATTGAACGTGCCCCGTTCGCAATCTTGCCCGGACAAACGCACGTGCTTTCCTGCTAGCACGAACGATGCAAACGCAACGTGCTCGGCGAGTGCCCAATCTATGCCAGTTTTCCCTTCCATTGCTTTCTGTCTGTACTGCAAGAGCTTATCAATTCTCGGGTGGAGTGCGAAGCTTTTATCGTTTGCGCTGACTTTGCTCAGATGATCTAATATGAAATACATCATGGGCCGCGGAATACCAGTACCAGTTGTGATGTTCTTTGCCTCCGCTCCTAAAACGCCGCCACCACCACTGACGGCAGAATAGTCGCGAAAAACGTTTTGAACCCAATTGCTCGTATTTTTTGCAAAGCTCTTCTCTTCTTGCGATTGCTTCTTCAATTCGTTTAATACAGTTCGTTTCCAATGTGCAACATCTTCTTTATCAATGACACCCTCTTCAATTAATTTAGTCGCATAAATTTCAGAAACGCGCGGCCTCTTCTCGATGAGTTTCTGCGTCACTGGTAAAGTAACGCTTGGGTCGTCTAACTCGTTGTGACCGAACCGACGGTAACATACCACATCGACGACGACGTCGGTGTTGAACTTTTGACGATAATCGATGGCGATTTCCATAGCATTCTTTATAGCTTCGGGATCATCCGCGTTGACGTGAAATATTGGCGTGTTGAAACCTTTGGATACATCTGAAGGATGCGGAGAACTTCTCGCTCTTCTCGGTAACGTTGTAAATCCAATCTGATTGTTGATGATGACGTGTATAGTGCCTCCCGTAGTGTAATCAAACAACGTTTGCAAAGTCATAACCTCGGGGTTCTGACCTAAACCAGAGAAGGAAGCATCGCCGTGTATGATCAATGGAATAACCTTATTGCGCGCGTTATCACCGTGTCCGTTCGTATGTGGTGAAATTCTGAACTGTTTGCCGCGCGCGACGCCGATGACGACGGCGTTGACCATTTCCAAATGACTCGGGTTCGGTAATATTTCAAGGTCGATCGATCGCGTATTTTTCTTACTCTTCGTCTGCTTTTCAGTATCCTCTCCATCAGTCAAGTCGCGCATTGGCACTTGAACTTTAGACTTCAAGCCGAGATGATAGCGGACGTCACCCACCATGAAGGACTCCTTGTCATCCTTCAATTCCGAGACGATTGCTCCGAATGGTTTTTGAAATATGTTTGAAAGCACGTTCAATCGTCCACGATGCGCCATTCCTAACACTATGGATTCACACTTCTGCTCTGACGCGCGTTCTACGAGAGAAACTAAACCTGGGACGACGCCTTCGGCGCCTTCCAGACCAAATCGTTTGGCAGACGGAAACGCTTCTGCTAAATACTCTTCAAACGCGTCCGCCACTGTTAAACGCTTCATAATTTTAATCTTTTGTTCCTTCGTCGTTTGCATCGCATGTTCTGGCTCCAAGCGCTTGCGCAACCACGATTTTTTCGTCGCGGATGTGAGATGCGTGTACTCCACTGCGAACGTGCCGCAGTACGTGCTTCGAAGGCGTCCGAGAATATCTTTTGCTTTCCACCGTAATTTGCCGTTATCTGGTTTATCAAAAGTCGCTAAATCGTCGCCCACGTAAAATTCTCTGTCCTCGTTTTTGTCGGATAAGCCGAGATATTCGTTCAAATTGAGCTTTCTTCCCGTCGTATCGTCTCTCAGTCTGTTTTTGTCGTAGTCTTTGAGTAATTTCGCCAAATCGACCCCATCGGTAGGAATGGACGTTCTCGTTTTCGCGTCTGTTTCGCTGCCTCTCGTCACTTGACCTAAGTTTCTCCCGAGTGGATCAAGTTTAGCGACCAAATGTCCGCGATTTCGAAACGCACGCGCAAGGTTACGAATCTTAAACGCGTCCGTGATTTCTCGTTCGTTGACAGTTAACGATTGGTTCGTATCGAAATCTTCTCGGGTGCCGTGAGTGATTGGACTGTTTGGATGCGCGACGACGTGAGTCGCTATGATTGCGTCCAGGTTTTGTAGTTTCCCTTTCATTTTTGTTATATCGACGATATTATCGACGTTACTGCTCGGAAGCGCGGCGTATTTATCAATGAGAGAGTATATTTTCTTCGTCGAGGACGAAGCAACGGAATTATTATCTTTGTCTGTCGCGTACGCTCTTGTGTTTGAGCTGTTCCGCATTGCAAGCAAACATCTCCGGACGGTGTGTCGTCCCATCGCGTTGCGAGTCTACGTTTTTCTCGTCGATATTTCGTGGATGTTAAAAGTTCCGCATCGTTGCCTTTTCCTTTGGCAGCACGACGACGCGCGATGAATTTATTTTTTGTCGCGTTCCTTTGTTTGCGTTTTAAACGTTCCGGACTTGAAAAAATGCACCAAGTAAGTACTCGTACACACAAACCACATTTTCGTCCCCTTGCGGAGAAAAGAGAAACGAATTTACTCTTTTCTCTTGCGCGCGCGTGAGTGAACCAATACCAACCCCAGTTGACCATCCACAATTTGCGAATGTAAATACAGTTCATGGTAGCATTCATACGGGAAGCTCACTGAAGAGTCAAATATCATCGAACGACAAAGAGAATACACAATGTCTTCTTTTACCGCCGCACGTTCGCGCGGTTGGTCGTTAGAAAGAACTGAAGAAAGAAGAAGGAGCTCGACAAAAGCATCGACACGAAGAAGGAGACGGGGCAGAAATGGAAGTGTACCAATAGTCGTCTTTGCTTTTTCGAAGGGAGATGGGAATGCGAATACAATTAGACCAGACACGGAATGGCCTCCGAACGACGTATCTTCTGATTTTCGAAAGGCACACGTTGGCTCGTGGACTGGAAAATCAGCCACGTTCGACTCAAGAGGAAACCTCATTCCTATTCACGAAAAGTTCGTTCCGGACGCTTTCAAAGAATTTGGCGTTTCTGTGGACGATTTTGATGTGAAGACGGTCACATCGGTGGACGTTTCTTCTGGGAAAGGCATCGATGCCGCAGGACTGACGCACACGACGAGCTATCTGTACCCCGAAGCCGGCTGCGAATACGGGAAGGAAGATGTAGCTTTCGTAGACCAAACATCCAAAGGCATATGCGGTGGGAATTCGCAACTGAAGAAGATGTTTTTAGTCGATGGATCGTACTGCGAAGGACCGACGACGTTTCAAACCGGAAGATATGGCACATCGACGACATCCCGGAGGAAAGACAGTAAAAATAGCAACGACGAAGACGATGAAAACTATTTAAGATTTGAATTTTGTTTTTCGCGGGAGAATGACGACTTTGACGTGAGCGAGCGACGACAAGATCCTTCCCCAGGAAGATTTCGAGCACGCATTCAAATAGAAAAGGCACCAGCTCAGGCTCGTGGAGACGCAAGCGCAGAGATGCTCGAAAAGTCTGAGAACGTCTCGAGCAATCGCAAATGGGTACTCCGTAACGTTGAATTAATCGAAGAAAGAAACGACGCGGCGTTATTATCGACGGCTCGAGGTTTGAAACCCGATTTTCGCGAAGCGTTTGAATCGCCAGCAACTGCTGTCAGAATTGAAGGCGACGATATTGGAATTGGTGAGTGGAGACCAGAATCAGGCGTTACTTTCGTCACTCTAGAAGCGCTCGCCGACGTACCGGAGGAGGATAACGATAACGATGTATCTTGCAAGGAGAGTCCAAACATAGACGAAGATGTAGATAATAGCGAAGATGGTGATGCAATAGAAAAAGACGGCCCGGCGATGCGTGCCTGGCGCCGGAAACCAGAAGACGAAGCTTTGCGACTCGCCATGGAAGCAGAAAAGAAAGAAATGAAGAGCGAACGCGCAATGAAATACGCGAGAAAATCATCCAAGGACGATAATTCGAACAGAAACGCCCCCGAAGGACTCGTTGTAGTGCCCTGGTGGGCGGTGAAATCGGACTCTTCCTGGGCATCAGCTCCTGATTACGCGGTTGGTGGTAGCTCGCCTTTAGTTTTATTACCGAAACGCTCTTGGATTTTGATTGAAAGCGCAAACGAAGACGAATTTACAGTCGAAATGGGCACGTACGTTCAAGATTTTGCGAAGTCTGAGTTGAGGCGAAAAGTCATGGCGAGAAGATACAAGCGCGGAAGATTGGCGTCGTGCTATTTTGTAACTGAACGGCAGCTTTCTCAAGAGGAAATTGAAGAGGAGGAGCGAAGAATAGACGAGGAGATTGGTGCGTTTTAAATGACATTTGCAGTGTAGAGAATGTTACGTCGTTCCCAAATTGACTCGCTTTTTCACCAAGTCCATCTCGTGCTGCCATCCAGTTTTTCCCGAAAGCGTTTCTAAAATCATATCGGCAGCATCTGCCAGACCTTTACCTGCGGGCTCTCTTTCGAACAAATCGTGCTGACACGCTTTGCAATTTTTCTGAAACTGGTCGATATTATTTTCAATGTTTTCAAGCAATCGCAGACATCGTCTTCTCGAAAACTTATACATAGGGCATACTACAGCGACGTTGAGCAATTTGAGACGTCTGGCGTTATCTGGTTGATCGAACGTAATTGGTACTAATAGTTGAGGTATGCCATGCTCGAGGGTCGTGCGAGAAACTCCAATCGTCGCATGGTTTATGACTACGATATTCGAGTTACTCTGCGCTTTCAAGTATTTCAAGAGCGCAGGTAACGGGCAGTAGTCGATGTGGAAGACGTTATCGATGCTGTCCTCGCTTTTCTTCGGCAATCGTTTGAGAAATTTGGTTAAGCAGATAACTGCGTATTTCTCCATCAATGAAGTCGTACTTGATACGGCTTCGATGACGCATTTGAAATATTTTTCGGAAATCTCTGGATTGCCGGAGGCGGAAACGACGATAAGAATCGTTTTTGGACGACGCGCAAAAATACTCTCTTCCATTCCAAGCTTCAAAAGATCGCTCACGTCTTCTTCTTCTTGCCAAGTGATTGCTTTTGTGGTCAATGGAAAACCGGTTTGTGTAACGCGAGATGTCTTCGATGGCAAGGGATAAGTATCAGGTATCTCGTGTGTGTGATACCATCGCGGGAACAAACAGAGGATTCGATTCAGGAGACAGTAATCCTTAAAAATCCCTCGGGGCATTCTACCCGTTAATCCTATCAATTTTCTTCGACACTTGTTCACTGCTTTTCTAAACATACCATCGACGATGAGATCGTTTATTTTGAATTGAAAACTGGATTTGCACTGGAATCCAGTCGCTGGATGATGCGTAACGTCTGAACACAAAAGCAGCGCCGGAGTCAACAAGACGCTGACGAACTCAAACGTCTGCATCGGCGTGGACGTTATTTTCTTCTCTTCGAATTCTTCCTGTACAAACTTGCACGCGAAATCAAAAGGAATCGCGCAGATAACGAACGACTCGTAAGAGTTGATTATTAGCTTCAGAACGCGATAGTGTTCGACAGAAGTGCTGAGAAAGTAATCAACGATTGATGTCGTTTTTTTCTTTTTTCGAGACAAAAGTTCTTCGTACAATTCCCGTTTCGAAACGAAGTAATATTCGATCGCGTTTACCGACTCTTCCTCCGAGATTTCTTCCCTGCACATTTCTTCAAAGTATTCGTTCGCGATGACGCACACGCGGGTCCAAGGTGGCTCCATCGCGCGTAAAGTTTTCGCCAGCGAAAGAATCGGAAGAACGTCTCCACCCGATCCGTTTACGCAACTCAATATAACAACTTTTGTGCGTTTTGCAAAGCACCCTTTCTTTGTATCGAGAGGCGCGAAATCTTCGCTAAACCCACCGCCACGATCGATGCAATCGTCAGCTTTATTGCTGTTTTTGCCGCCGTCGGCAGTAGAAGTAGTAGGAGTTGGAGAAGCAGCAGCGGCAGCAGTCGCACCGGTGGCAGCAAACATCCCTTGCGCGCTCTTTTTTTTGTCGTATTTTAATCAAAAACACAGGCGTTTTTTTTTGTACACAGTCCGTCAAATACACAATTTTTTACAACAGCTTTACAAAGTCTTTAAACGTCTTCTCTAATTGCGATTCAAAGCTTTTCGTGTGTGCTTTCTACCTGATAAGTACGCAATCTTCATTTGATGCGCATATCACGGAATCAACTTGCAAAGTGAGCAAATATAATCGCTATGAACGTGCTGCATGCATTCCCGAGGTTACCAACTAAGATTGCGGGAGCAATCAAATCTTGCCAGTTCTTGGCTTTGGCAAACGCGGCTGCCGTAGCTGGCCCGCCAATCCCTGCATTCGACGCGACCAACATTTCCCGTGACGAAAAGAAAATTCCAACCACGAGTAGATGGATGGCAAACATCGTACACGCGAAATAAAGCACGTTGGAATCATTCGTGAACGCGTGAATCAAAGGCGGTGAGGATGCTCCGGCACTCGCAAAGAATACATATAGCAAGCATTGTCCTGCGTAACTTCCCGCTTGCACGACTGTATCTTTGACTCTTATAAACGTTGCAGTGAGCACGGAAAAGAGTGTAACGATTGGCAAGAATAATCGACTGGCATCTACGTCTTCAAGTATCGATGACCAAAACTCTGACTCGACGTGCGCGGCTATCAAAATAGCAAATGTTAACGCGAAAGCCAGCTTGACATCTTCTACGTTGAAAATCGAAGATGAATCTTTCGATATCGCCAGACCATTTTCTACTTTTTTCACAGCATCATCATCTTTTGTTTTCTTGTATCGATCACCCAATATTGACACCAACGGGAAGTAAATGAACGCGAAAACGTTATCGACAACCAAACCTTGCGCTTGCGATTGAGGTGATACACCTAACGCTTGGCACGATGCGACGTAATTAATTCCACTCCCGATGTTTTTAGCGACGAGTGCAGCGGCGAGAGGAATATTATTGTTTCCACTACTCAAGAACATTTGAACACCAACATACGCACCACCTATGGTAGCCAAAGCGCTGAATATAAAAGGTTGCAGAAGAGTATTGAACGTTCTTCGAATAGCTTGCAAGTTGGCACCCAGTAAAATTAGCGGTGTCGCGAGTGAAGAAACGAGAACTCGTATCTGATGCAAAACCTCCGGGTTCATCGAAAGCATGTTATTATTGCAGGGAGCCAAGAAAATATATCCCATCAGCATCGAGCACACCGGGCCACTCAGCTTCTGGCCAAATTTCGTTCTATTACCAACGGTTGCGCCAAGACCAGCGCAAGTCGATAACGAAGCAATTGTTATTAGGTGTTCTGTCAATGCCGTTGAAGCTCCTCTTACTTGCACCACTCCAACCTTCCTCCTTTTGCTCCTGCTGCTTTTTTCACGGATACCCGTCATTCGGATGTTTCCAGATGAAAATAACATCGCTCTCGACGTCATATTTTTATCAACGTGCCATTATTTATACTCGTACAGTCATTTTTATGGCTCCAAAAACGCACGCATCGAGTGAGAAATAAATTCAAAAGAAGCGCCATTTCTTGTTCGCATCATGAGCAATAATATTCGTGAGAAACGATAGCACTTTATACATTTCTATGCAATGATCTCTTCGCAATCGCCGTCGTCAGCATCGCGAATGCAAAGAAACGACGACGACGAAGATGATGACGATGAAGAATACAATGGTGGAGAAGGAGTGAAAGTAAAATCTACATTTGCGTGTTGTTACCTCGTCGCGTCTCTCTCCGAACAACACAAGGGTAAAACGTATGTTGGGTTTACCGTGAATCCCAAGCGAAGATTGTTACAACACAACGGACAATACGCGAACGCTGGAGCAAAATATACAAAGAAATTACGCCCTTGTGAGATGGTCTTCTGCGTGCATGGGTTTCCCACCAAAACTCAAGCTTTAGGATTCGAATGGGCGTGGCAAAACCCAACCACGTCGAGAGCTGTCAAAGACGTGGCACAGAATCAGCTGAGGATTGGAAGTCGACATTCGACAATCCTGAACAAATCACTCTTAGGATTAGCCATGATGAGCTTATCTCCATGGAAGCATTTACCGCTCGTCGTTCATTTTTTCGATGAGTCGCACAAACGCGAGGTGCTCAAAAACGCAGATAAAAAAGATGTAAGGATTCCATCGCACGTTAGAATTGAAGTGGGAGAGATGAGTAAACTTGACGCTTATGTGAAGGCATGTAATGTATTAAAACCGTTCAAGAAACAAAGAAGAACAGAAAAAGACGACGGTGATGATTTACTAGAAGAGAGCGAGGATTTTTTGCACGAATCGGATCAACTCGTCTGCGAAGTGTGTCTTAGAAAAACCAAGAACATAGAAAAGGGAAATAGAAATAGTGTAGATGATGAAGGAGAGGAAGAAGTGTGTTGTACGTGTCTCGATTGCGGCGCACACGCGCATTTAGTTTGTTTAGCCAAAAGCTTTTTCGAGTGTAGTCGCAGTTTGATGTGCGACGACAAAGAAAATCATAGCAAGAGCGAGACTAGTTCTGATGAATTAATTCCTGAAAAAGGAAAATGTCCGCGATGCGATAGAATGCAAACCTGGGGTGATGTATTGGCTTCAAGAGCGAGAGCTGTGAAGAATTTGTAATGAAGATCGCGAGTCAATGCTGCGTACAGAAATCTGAACACCTAATACAAATTTACACTCTTCGTTTTTTTTTCGATGTTCGGATTTCTTCGATCAAACGACACCATTTTTAGATTGCTATGGATGTTATTGATGTTACTTATGCTTTGATTCGATCGAAAACCGCGCACATTCGAATTTGATGGACGGTGTATATTCCCTTTCACTTTTAGGGTGTTGTGAGATTGAAGTCGTCTGATCTGCTCACTCCAAA
>Ga0255765_1001705_pt1 | contig 26594 bp, 26 predicted proteins | sample 041ome_8_FD_179965 | JGI IMG/M metagenome (GOLD analysis project Ga0255765, IMG submission 179965) | Coastal salt marsh microbial communities from the Groves Creek Marsh, Skidaway Island, Georgia - 041407BS metaG (version 2) | ecosystem: Environmental > Aquatic > Marine > Intertidal zone > Salt...
AATCCATCGATTATGATTCCAAAGATATAAGCGGATATGTTGTCCCTTATCATGCCCATAGCGATTTTATCCAATTAGGAGCAGAATTGGGTATCATAGGCTTTTTATTATATCTAGGTGTTTTTCTTTGGGCGGTGTATTATGTCTTTGTTTTTATTCGCGATTCTAAAAGCAGTCTAGAAGAGAAAACTTTTATGTTTTTACTCTTAGTCGCCTTAGGGGTCTACTCTGTAGATGCAAATTTAAATTTTCCGATTGCTCGCCCACAGGTACTTGTTGTATGGGCCGCTGTTATGGCTCTTATTATAATTTATTATCAAAAACATAAACAGGCTGCAGGACCCATTAAGAACAAACCTTTACTAACCCCTATTTTCTTATCGCTAGCCCTTATTTGTTTAATTCCTAGTTTAGTTGTTACAAACAAAGTCTATGAGTCCTTAAAGGGACAAATGTTTTTACTTCAGGATTTTAATTCCAATCAGTTTAATGTACAATTAAATCAGGTGGATACTATTGTCCCTGATATTCCAAATATTACAGTTACAACCATTCCTATTAATTCGGTAAAAGCGCGTTATTATGTCAATGCCAAACAGTACGACAAAGCGTTAGCATTACTTAATAAAGGTACCAAAGCCAATCCGTATCTGTATTATTCAGAAATCCTTAAAAGTCAGATTTTTCAAGAAAAGGGGCAGATTGATAGCGCACTGGTTTATGCCAAAAGAGCCTTTTTGGGTTTGCCTAACAATGACCTGCACGCTTCCAGACTTATTAATCTAATTAACCTTATAAGAGACCGTGAATCTTTAGAACAGGCCTTTGAGCTGCTGACTTATAAAAACAAAGAGAACAATTGGAAAAACTACCTTATTGTCGCCAGCGGACTATACCCGCCTAGAGATTCCCTGCTTATGCAGCGCGCTAAAAAAGCTACGGAGCTCTTTCCTTCAAATCCAGAGTTCCAAGGGCTCTACCGTCAAATCGCTGTAGGGGTCCAAGGGGTCAATTTAGCAGGGCAGTATTCAGCTAAAGGTTTGGAGTATTTTAACAAGCAAGATTATAATTTGGCAGCTATTGAATTTGAAAAAGCTCTAGAGGCCAATCCGCTAGATTATGCGCACTTTGAAAATGCAGCTACGGCAAATTATTTAATTGGAAATTTGGAAAAGGCTTTAGAACAAATCAATGTAGTTATAGAAAAGCTCAACCCTTTAAACGGAAAGAGTGAATATATAAAGGCCTTAATATTCATCCGCATGGGAGATCCAATTGGGGCCTGTCCGCTTTTATCTACCGCAAGAGATTCGGGTTATAATCAAGCTGCAGCTACTTTTGATCAGTATTGTAGATAGCAAAATATTTTTTAAATTTCTTGATTTGACTTTGTGTTGGAATTTAAAACTTCCTTAAGCTATTGATTGTTAATTAGTTATTTGATTTAATGACCCACTTTGTTTTTGCTATTTAAAACCAAATACTAAAAAAACTTGATAAATAGTTTGTTTTTTTAGTTAGTATCAAGTACTTTTGGTACTAATTAATGCTAGGAATTTCATTTGATAAAAGTTTAAACCCCCTTAATGAATTGGTTTTACCAACTATATTAAGGGGTTTTTATTTATAAAAAGCATGGAAAAAAAGTGGTTTGTTGTTTATACCCGGCCTCAGCAGGAGCTAAAAGTTGCTAGTCAGCTTTCCGCTATGGGAATTACAAACTACTGCCCAACAATTACCCTTTTAAAACAATATTCCGATAGAAAGAAAAAAGTAACTAAACCCCTACTTTCTTCATATGTTATGGTTGAGTTGGAAGAGAAAGAGCGTAATAAGGTTTTTGCCTGCAACGGTATTGTGCGCTATCTCTTTTTCCTTGGAAAACCAGCTGTTGTCACTGCTTTAGACATTACCCTAATGCAGGATCACCTAAACGGGGTCTATAACGATTTTAAAGTAACTACACTTTCTGTGGGAGATTCCCATACGATTACTGAAGGCCCTTTTTCAGGGGTTACAGGAAAAGTGGTTGAAACAAATAACACAAAAGTTAAATTAGAGCTCACCTCTTTAGGGATGCAAATTACCCTTAGAAAACAGGCGGCTTAGTAGTTTAACTTTTTTAATTTTTAATAAGTAACATACTTTTGCCCAATTGGGACAGATGCGGCGGAGCCGTCCAAAAAAACCAAATATTCTAAGTTATGCTAGGTGAGCTAATCACTTCTAAAACCCGCCTTCGACTACTAATTAAATTTTTCATTTCCCAAGCCAATCGAGGCTACCTAAACGGACTTGCCACCGAGATGGGGGAGTCCACCAACGCCATTCGTAAAGAGCTCAATCACCTTCAAGGCGCGGGCTATTTAGAAAAAGTAAAAGTTGATAATAAAGTAGAGTATAAGGCCAATATCAAACACCCGCTTTTTGAAGTGATGCAAAAAGTAGTTTTTAAGCATCTTGGACTCGAGGATGTTGTTGAAACTGTTCTAGAGCGTATGGGAGATGTAGATCAGATTATTTTAGTAGGGAATTATGCCAAAGGGAATGATTCCGGGCTTATTGAAGTGTTTTTAATCGGACAGGGGCTTAACATGGAATACATCGCTCAACTAGAGGATAAAATTGAAGATTTAATTGGTCGAAAGGTAAGTTTTTATTTGGCCTCTAAGTTTTTAGCAGATCGAGAACATATTGTACTATTTAATTCAAAAGACAAATGATATCAATAGAAAGTGAAGAGCGACCTTGGGGACGATTTTTTGTACTGGATGATGAGCCTACTTATAAGCTCAAAAGAATAGAGGTAGATCCAGGGGGAAGACTCTCCTATCAATACCATCACAAACGCTCTGAGGCTTGGACAATTGTAGAAGGCACTGGAGTAATTACTCTGGATGGCCAGAATAAAGAGTATGTTAAGGGGCAAACTGTACTTATCCCCCAAGGGGTAAAACACCGAATTGAAAATAAAACCTCTGAAAAAGTAGTTTTTATAGAAGTGCAAACAGGAACCTATTTTGGAGAGGATGATATTGTTAGAGTAGAGGACGATTATAATAGAATATAATATTAAGTGTTTTGAAGAATATAAGTTACATAATTTGTTCAAATGGTTATGGTCATACCAAAAGAGCTACAAAAGTTTTAAATGAATTAATAGGTAGGGACTTGGGATATAAAATAAATGTGATATGTAACAAATCAAACATAAGTTATTTAAAATCAAATATTACATCGGAATTTCAAGCGATTCATATAAACACAAGTCTTATGGATAGTGAACCAAATTGGCTGAATTATATTGATTTAAATTTTTCTAATTACAAGAAATGGTCTTCTAATTTTGCAAAAAGCAAAACAATATTAAATAGTGACCTAATCGTATCGGACAACTATGTTACAACATTAGGAAAAAAAAAAACAATTTTGATTGGATCTTTTTTGTGGCTAGACATTTTGAACGATATAAACGAAGAATCAAGAAAAATTTCAGAATTTGAACAGAAATTGTTAGAAAAATATAATCCTGAAATGATATCTGTGAATAAAATGTACAATAATAGTATTGATAAATTAACTAGAGTCAATTCTGTTCCTTGGTTTGAATCAAGAAAAGTTTTTGAAAAACCATTTTTTTTTAATTCAATTCTTATTACTGCTGGAGGTACAAATGAATTAGATATATTATTTATAAAATTAATTGAGAGAATTAGTTTAGATAATTATAGAAAAAACATTTATTTAGATTCTAAGTTGTACAAAAAAATAAAACTAAATAAAAAGCCTTTATCACCTAACGTTAAGGAATTTGATTTCACTGAAATAAGTTTTAAAAAAATTGATGCTGTAATTTGTAGACCGGGTATTGGAATAATAACAGACTGTATTTCATATTTAATCCCCATAATTTCTATTTACGGTAATAAGAATTCTGAAATCAAATTCAATGCAAAAAAAGTTGCCTCTCTTAAAATGGGTATAAGTTTAGAGTTTAAAAAAGATTTTATTGATAATCGCAATTACTCAATAATTAATGAACACATAAACTCAAAAAGTAAATTAGATTTCTTTACTAATCAAATTAAAAACGAAAAAATGGGTGGTCATATATTAGCTGCTGATATAATAATTGATACTATAAATAATGAGTAAAAATATCACAAAACTTTTTTGTTCAAATAAAACTACAATTAAGCAAGTTCTTAATAAGTTTGAAAGTGCTTCAGAAAATAATTTGCCAAGTGGTATAGCATTATTTTTAAATGATAAAAATGCTTTGACGGGAGTTATTACTGAAGGTGATATTAGAAGGGCATTATTAAAGGGTGCAAATTTGGATTCCACAGCTCAATCTTACATGACATCATCTCCAATTGTTTTTGATTCTAATAAAAGTGTATCAGAAATTCTTCATGATCTACCTAAAGAACTGACTTTGAGAGGAAGAAAGTCCACTAAATTTTTAGATAAAATAGTTTTAACAAACGAAAAAGGAATTCCAGTAAAAATTATTAGTTACCACGAGTTGTGGGAACAAAGAGTGGCTATGCATAGAAATATTACAATCATAGGAATGGGCTACGTAGGATTAACACTTGCAGTTGTTATGGCTGATTCAGGATTTAACATTATTGGAGTAGAAGTTGACTTAGATAAATTAAATTTACTTAAAGCTGGTAGATCATATATTCATGAACATGGATTAAATAAAATTTTAAATGAAAATTTGAATAAAAATTTAAATTTTCAAAGTGAAATACCAAACAGTGATGTATTTATAATATCAGTTGGGACTCCAATTTCAAATAACAATGAACCAAACTTGTCCTATCTTAAAAAATCATGTGAAGAAGTTGGAGCTAAATTAAAACAAGGGAACCTTGTAATTTTAAGATCAACAGTTCCAGTAGGTGTCACAAGAAAAATTGCAAAAACAATTCTAGAAAAATTATCTGGATTAGTTTGCGGAATTGATTTCCACTTATCTTTTGCACCAGAAAGAACAGCAGAGGGTTCAGCATTAAAAGAACTTAAAAGCTTACCACAAATTATTGGTGGCTTTAATTCTGACTCAGTAAATGCCACATCAGCTATTTTTAGGGACATAACGCCAACAATTGTAACTGTTGAAAGCCTTGAAGAAGCAGAAATGGTAAAACTAATTAACAATAGTTTTAGAGATTATATTTTTGCTTTTTCAAATCAAGTAGCTAAACTGGCCTCGAAGTTTAATATTAATGCTCACAAAATTATAACCTATTCTAATGAGGGCTATATTAGAGATAAAATACCTTATCCGAGCCCTGGAGTTGGAGGCCCTTGTTTAACAAAAGATCCATATATTTTTTCATATGTTGCAAAAAAAGCATCGATAAATCAAGATTTTTTTTCAAATAGTAGAATAATAAATGAGTCTATGCACTTTTTTGTTTATTCTAAAGTTATTGAATCATTAGAAATTGTTGGCAAGAAGCTAAATGAAACAAATATTTTGTTATGCGGATTAGCATTCAAAGGTAATCCTGAAACCGGTGATATTAGAAACTCTACATCTTTAGAAATTGCAAAACTTTTGAAAAAAGAAAATCCCAATCTTTATGTATATGATCCTGTAGCATCAAAAAAAGAAATTAAATTTCAAGGACTTACTTTTCACGATATTAAATTAGGCTTCAATAAATTTGATGTAGTTCTATTTTTAAATAATCACAAAAGCTTTGAAAAAATAAATGAATTTGAAATGGTAAGATCAATGAAAGAAAATCCAATAATTTTTGATGGTTGGAACCTATTTCATCATCATGATATCCTATCAAGCAGACCATCATTATATATCGGGCTTAGCGATATTAAAGAGTCAATTTCTAAACAAAAAATTTAAATGTCAGTTTTAGGTATAATTCCAGCTCGAGGAGGTTCGAAAGGCATTCATAGAAAAAATATTAAGCTGTTGGGTGGAAGACCACTAATAACCTACACAATTGAAGCAGGAAAAAAATCAAAAATAGATGAACTTATTGTTAGTACAGACGATGAAGAAATAGCAGAGTTATCAAAAAAACTAGGGGTAAAAGTTCCATTCCTAAGGCCAAAGGAAATATCAAACGATTTTTCAAATTCAATTGATGTTGCTATACATGGTTTAAATGAAATGGAAAAATTAACAAATTCATTATTTGATTCCGTAATTTATCTTCAACCAACAACCCCATTTCGAAATTCAAAAGACATTAACAACTGTTTAAATATTTTAAATGCAAATAAGAATATCAATAGTGTAATAAGTGTAGTTGATGTTGGAGGTTTTCATCCTGCAAGGATGAAATATATAGAAAAAAACATGTTGATTGATCCTGATTTTTGTGAAACTGTAGAAAATCAAAATAGACAAGAATTAACACCAATGTTCATTAGAAATGGAGCAATATATCTGACTAAAAGAGAAACTCTTTTATCAAAGTCTTTTAAAGGTATTTCAAGTTATGCATATCAAATGCCATATGAAAGATCAATTAATATTGACACTCATAATGATTTAAATTATGCTAATTGGCAATTAAATAAAAATAAAAGTTGAAAAAATTAATAAAAGATTGGGAGTACAACATTATTGGAATAGATAATTACAATAAACCGGGTAAATTAAAATCTTATTATAATTTTATTCGAGAAAATCATACAAAAATTGCAGGAGATATTTGTGAGGTAGGAGTGTATAGAGGATTTTCACTATTGGCAACAGCATTGCTTTTAAAAGATCTTAATAGTTCAAAAATAGTTTGGGGCTTTGATTCTTTTGAGGGTTTTCCAAATTATCATGAAAATGACAAATTGGATACTTTCAAAAAATTACACAAAAAAGGGATAATAACTGATCAACATTTTTCAGATTTTAAATTAAATATAGAGTATAAAGATTTTTTAAGTAATGAAAAAATAAATGTTTCTAATATTTCTTCATCAGGTGATTTTTCAAATAATTCAATTGAAGAACTAAAGCGTAAAATTAACTATTTAGGGTTGGATAATATAAGATTAATAAAAGGAGATTTTAGTGATACAATGAGATTTAAAAAAAATGAAAATCAGAATATCTCTTTTTTTGCAAGCTTAATTGATTGTGATTTATATAAAGGGTATAAAGTTTCTTTGCCATTTGTATATGAAAAATTAAATAAAGGCGGCTTTGTTTATTTGGATGAATACTATTCACTTAAATTTCCTGGTGCAAGAATTGCAACTAATGAATTTTTTAGTGATAAAAATGAAAAACCATTTAAATGTGAACATATACCAGGAGAGTTTGAAAGATGGGCTGTTATTAAACAATGATATTTGAAAAATAAAATTTTACATCTTGAAAAAAATAGGTATCCTTTAGAAGCTTTAATTGATCTTCAAAAACGTCATACTGTCACTTTTGCTGAATTTAAATCTCAACACGATTTTGACAAGTATCTAAAAAAAAATCAATTTCATGCTATATTTACAAAGCTAGGATTACATTTAGGAAAATCTCAAATACTTCAACAAAAAGAGTTGAGATATATTATTACTCCAACTACAGGATACAATCACATAGATATTGAATATGCTCAAAAACGAAACATTAAAATAATTGGTCTTAAGGGAGAGGTTGATTTTTTAAGAGAAATTAAATCAACCGCTGAACATACATGGGCACTTTTATTATCAATATCAAAAAATTTACATAATTCCATTAACTCAATTAAAATTAAGGGTATTTGGGATAGAGAATCATTTTTAAACAACGAATTAGACGGGAAAACAATAGGAATAATTGGTTATGGAAGACTAGGGAAAATAGTATCAGAATATGCAAATGCGTTTGGAATGAATATTATAGCAAATGATATAGATGATAAAGCATTTAAGAATGTTCCTTCGTATGTAAAAAAAACAGAATTATTTCGGTTATTAGAATTATCTGATTATATAGTTTTATTAATTTCTTGGAATAAAAGAAACATTAAATTTTTAGATACTGATAAATTTAAAAAATTTAAAAAAGGCGCCTTTTTTATTAATACTTCAAGAGGAGAATTTGTTGATGAAATTGCACTTCTTGAATCGTTAAAAAAAGGAAAATTAAAAGGTGCAGCTTTAGATGTTTTGAACAATGATTCTTCTTGGGATAAATCTACAAAAATTAAAAATCTTCTTATTGAATATTCTAAAAATAACCATAATCTTATAATTACTCCCCATGTAGGGGGTTATGGTAAATTTTCTGTAGAACGAACTAGAGCATTTATAACGAAACTATTTTTAAAAGAAGGCTTATGAAACCAATTATTATAGCAGAGTTTTGTCAAAACCATAACGGCGACAAAGAAATCTTAAAAAAACAAATTTACGAGGCTGCTAAAAATGGCGCACATTACGCTAAAATTCAAGCAATAAGATCGAATGAATTAACAAATAGACCTAAGTTTGACAAAGGAGAAATTAATAATGATGGTGAAATTATTTGTATAAAAAGGCCTTATAAGGATGAATATAAAAGATTAAAACAATTAGATTTAACTCTCGAACAAGAATTTTGGTTTGCTGAAGAATGTAAAAAAGCTGGTATAGCCCCAATGATTACTACTTTCACTATTAATTCTTTAATTGAAGTAAAGGATTTTGGATACGAGGCTGTAAAAATTGCCAGTTATGATTGTGCATCATTACCATTAATTAAATTAGCTAAAGAATATTGGAGTAATATTTTTATTTCAACAGGTGCAACATATGATAATGAAATAGAAGAGGCTGCCAAGTTACTTAAAAATTTTTCATACTATTTTTTACACTGTACAACTATCTATCCAACACCATTAGATAAACTTGATCTTCGTAGAATTGATTTTTTAAGAAAATTTACATCTAATGTGGGATATTCAGATCATACTCATGTTGAAAAAACTGGATTGATAGCTAGTAAAATTGCTCTTGCATTGGGGAGCTCTTGTATAGAAAGGCATTTTACAGTTTTGGAAAGTGATAAAACAAAAGATGGCCCAGTATCAATAAATCCAAATCAATTAAATGAACTTTTTAATTTCTCCCGACTTTCTAGATTTGAAATGATAAATAGAATTAAAAAAGAATTACCTAATTGGGAAATCACATTAGGACAAGTTCAGAGACAATTGTCAAAAGAAGAAATTTTAAACAGGGATTATTACAGAGGAAGATTTGCTAGTCAGATTGATAATAAAATCGTGTATAATTGGGAATTCAAAAATTAAAACGAAATACAAAATAATGTTATTTTTTGATAAGTTAATATTTTATTTATTATGTAAAATATTTTTAAAACGACATCGAACCCCTTTATCTAGAATTCTTTTTAAATTTTTTTTCAGGTTTTTTAGAAAAGTAAAAAGTAATACAAAAAACCATGAACGAATCGATAAAAATTTTGAACTTAAAAGTATTAATGATAATCTTACTGAATATGGTTGGGCGAAACTTAATGAAGATAAGCTTAATAAAAATATTTTGGATCTTAAGGAAGATGCTATTAAATCTGCTAAAAAAATCTTTGATACTGAATACAATGAAAACAGCTCTGACAAAAAATATTTAAGAAATATTGATCTAACCAATTTTCCTAAAGACATAGTATGTTTTCATAATTTTTTAACCAACCCTTTATTTATTGATCTTATTTCGAAATATTTGGATGACTTACCATTGCTAACAGAACTTAAACTACTCTATTCACCTCCATTAAAAAGTAAAGATTTTAAAGGATCTCAACTCTTTCACTCAGATTTTGATGATAATAAATTAGTGAAAATTTTTGTCTTTATTGATGATGTAGATAATGATACTGGTCCTACAGAGATTATAGAAAAGAATGATTCAAAAATGATAATGGAAAAGGCCAATTATAATTGGGGACAAGAATCAAAAAATTATTCATCCCACGACGATAGACTCCAAAATGTTCTTGGCAAAAAACCAACAATTAAAAAGTTGGTAGGTCCCAAAGGATCAACATATTTTGTGGATACAGTTAATTGTCTCCATAGGGGATCAAGAAATCCTACTAAGGCAAGAAAAATTCTTTATGCTAATTTTTGTTCTAGAACATCATTTAGGAATCCTCCAATCAATTGGATTTACAGTAATTATCTAACTTTAATAAAGTCAAGCCCACTAATACAATTGGATCCTAAACGGGAATTAAATCTTAATTACATTGAAAATATATAGGTAAATGTCAATAAATAATGATAAAATACTGAAAAAATTTCTTAATCAAATTATTAATTGTGATGTAATAGTAGAATTAGGAGCCAATATTGGGAGTATAACAAAACAACTCGTTAAACATGAAAAACCTATTCATGCATTTGAACCTGAACCAGTGGCATTCAAAAAACTTTCTTTAATCAAATCAAAAAATTTAAAAATTTACAACAAGGCAGCTTGGATAGAAAATGGCGAATCAGTGCTCTTTCGACATAATGATTGGGAAAAATCTAAATCACATACATCGTCGACTTTAAACAGAACTAAATCAAATGTTGATTCAAGAAATACCATTTTGTGTGAAACAATAGATATTGCAGATTTTATAAAATCTTTAAATGGAAATGTTTTAATAAAAATGGATGTTGAAGGCTCAGAATATGAAATCATTAATCATCTTTTGGATAAAAAGGTTTTTAAAAAAATTAATATGATCTTCTGTGAATTTCATCCCAATAAAATTAAGAACGGATATGTAAAACATTTAATTCTTAAAATTAGATTGTTTTGTTCAGGTCAATCAAAAAAAATAACTAATTGGTTTTAATAAATAAAATTAAATTTTTCAAATGAGGCTAAATCTTTTAAAAAGAATCAATAAAACAATTAGATACATATTCAATATAATTGAAAAAGCTTGTTTTATAATTTTAAAAAACAGTAGAGGCTATTTTATAATTGATCTTCGTGAAAAAAATTATATTGATCCATTTGTAAAATACAATCATAAAGATTATGATTCATATTTAGATACACAAAAATCTAAGACCTCCTTAAGACTTAAACCATTTCTTGAAGGAAAGGAGAATCAGGAAAAACAGTTTTGGTCTAGCAAGGAAAGAATGAAACAAATAGCAGAATATTGTTTAGAATATTTCGGAGAAACTGTCATTAATGGTATTTGTCATGGAACTAGAACTGGAGCTGAACAAAAGATGTTACAAGACGAATTGCCTAAAGGATCATTTATATTTGGCACTGAAATTGAACCCTCAGCTAAAAATATTTCAAATACATTAATTTGGGATTTTCACGATATTAAGAAAGAATGGGAGAACAAATTTGATCTTATTTACTCTAATTCACATGACCAAGCTCATAATCCAAAAAAGGCATTAAAAAATTGGATCAAATCCTTAAAAAAAGGAGGTCTTTTATTTTTAGAGCATTCACGGGGACATGGTCGATTAAGAGCAAATCATATTGATCCATGGGGTGTAGAAACAGAAATATTACCTTGGGTTCTGATTAATTGGTCCAATAAAGAGTTTTGTATTTATGATTGTATTCAGCCTATCGATGTAAGTCTACAATCACATAAGATTTTTGTTATAAAAAAAAATTGAAGAAATGGAGGAAAGTAATTGTAAAATAAAAATATTTTAATGAAATGTATGTTCTAAAAATTATAATGAACATATACATTTTTTATCAGTTAAAATTTAAAAAAATATAATTATAATTTTTATTAAGACCATATTTTAAAATTTAGAAGATGAGTTTTAAAATATATGTACAATTCAAATTACTAAGTTTTAAAAGATAAAATAAAAATAGACTTACTAATAATTTTTCCATGTAAAAAGTTATGATTAGAATTAATCAGGTAAATACATTTAAGACTATACTTAATGTTATTTCTAGAAGGAGAAAGTATCAGTTAATCATATTATCACTTTTAACATTCTTAAGTTCTTTTCTAGAAGTATTTAGTATTGGTGCTATTTTTCCTTTTGTTAGTGTCTTTTTAGATCCTTTAATTATTTTGAATAATGAGTACGTCAAACCTATACTAGTATATTTAGAAATATCTAAACCAGTTGAAATTTACTTTCCTGTTACTTTTGGATTTTTCATTTTGACTACCATTTCATACTCCCTAAAATCATTGCTAGTTTATTTAAGAAGTAAATTATCTAGAATAATTAATTTTGAAGTTTCTACTCTGATTTATTGGAAGATAATAAATGAAAGTTATCAATTTCATACTAACCAAAATTCAGGAGATTCACTTGCCGGGATTAATTTTTCTTTTACTATAGCAGGTTCATTTTTAATTCCAATTTTAAAAGCTATAAACTCTACTCTAATTCTATTCTTTGCTTTTATTGGTATTTTAATATTAAACCCTTTAATAGGGGTTTCAATATTAGGATTTCTTTTTGTGTTCTATTTTACTATTGGAATTATGACCAATAAAATTTTAAAATCTATAAGCTTTACACAAAACGAAAATTACTCCAAAATTTTCAAATTAGTTAAAGAATCTCTTGGTGCAATTAAAATGATAATTTTGAATAAATCTCAATCTTTTTATTTAAAAAACTACAATAGAATAATAAGAGATTATTTAATGACAATATCAAAAGCTGAGTATATAAGCCAATTACCAAAGTTATTTTTTGAATATATAATAATTATATTAATAATAGTTTTGACTTTTACTTTTAAAGAGAAAGAAAATATTACGGTTATATTTCCACTTTTTATAACTTTTGTTTTGGCATTTCAGAAGCTTTTGCCCGAAGCTAATATTCTTTATGACAGTATAACCAGGCTTAAAACAAAAAAAGCGATTATTGAAAGGGTTATTAGTTATCTCAAAATAAATCAGAAATCACCTTTTAAGCAAGAAGATAAGATACCCCCAATAAACTTCAAAAATAAAATACAATTAAAAAATTTAAATTTTAATTATGAAAAGGATAACAAGTTAATATTATCGGATATTAATTTAAGTATAAACAAAGGGCAATGTCTTGGGATTGTAGGTAAAACGGGTAGTGGTAAAAGTACTTTGATTGATATTATTTCTGGCTTGATATCACCTACTTCAGGTCAAATACTAGTTGATAATGTAATTCTTGAGCCCAAAAATATTGAAGGATGGAAACAAAAAATCAGCCTTGTTTCTCAAAATATTTTCCTTTTTGATTCTACTATTGAAGAAAATATAGCCTTCAATCCCATGGAAAAAAATATAAATTATGAAAAACTCCATGAAGTATGTAAAATAGTTCAGCTTAATGATTTTATTGAAAACCAACAAAAAGGATTTCAATCAATAGTCGGTGAAAATGGTGTTAGAATTTCTGGAGGGCAAATACAAAGAATTGGAATTGCTAGGGCCTTATATAATTCATCTGAAATATTAATCCTTGATGAGGCAACAAGTGCTCTTGATGAACAGACAGAAAGTATAGTTATGAAAAATATCATTGAATACTCAAATAATTTAACTTTAATAATTATAGCCCATAGATTAACAACTTTAAAATATTGTAACAAAATAGTTAAAGTTAAATCTAAAGGATTGATTGAGTTTGATGGATATAAATCTTTAATCAAAAAAATAAAAACTTAAAGCAACTTTCTCAGAAAAGGGACTTAAAAAAATTGTATTAATTATAAGTTTGACATTTAAAAATTTAGGCAAATCATATGAAATTAAATCAAATGGTATAAAGAAGTATGATAGCTACACCGAATTTATAAATAGTAATGGACAAAAAGATTAGTGTTTTAGCTCTAGGTTTGGAAAAAAAGCATTTTCAAGAAAAATTTGAAAATTATTACAATGAATTTAAAAACCTCAATTACATACTTTCATTCAGAAAAATCCCAAATAGTTTTTCAATTTCTAAACTAGATTGGATTGATTCATCAAAATTATACAAGATAAATAGGGTATTTGAAGCATATCACTTAAGTAAAAAATCAACCCTGGATAGTAATTTTTTATCAAAAATGTACGAATGTGAACATTTATTTTATTCAGCTTTAGATAGATGTTCCACAGAAACTAGATCACAAAATGAAAATAATTCATATTTTCTTGATTTATTATTATTCTTTAAGTCGTTTTTTGAATTAAAAAAAGATATCACCCATATTTTTTTCCCTTCAACTCCACATTTTCCAGTGGATATAGTTTTATTTTATGTTTCTAAATACTTTTCAATTAAATCAATTATTCTTAATAGAACTGACTTTAATAATAAATTTTTCTTTAGAGAAGATTGGAGACTAATGCATCCCTTCATAATAGATCATAAATATAAACCATCAAAAAAAATTGAATGTAACAAAAAGATAGATGATTCAAATTTTGTAAAATATTCTAAAGTGTTAAATGAGAAGGCTAAAAATAATTTTCAAGTAGATAAGAATCTTTTTAAGGTATTTTTAACCTATTTCAAGCTTATAAAAATTTCAATTAATTATTTTAAAGGAAGAGAAGTAAGTAGCATTTTTTATTTAAATAAAAGAACCAGTTGGTTTGATATAATTATTTCAATAATTCAAAGATTTAAAAAAGATAGAATATTGAAAATTCTTTATAGAAAATTAACAAAAGAAGTAGATTTTTCCAAAGAGTTTGTTTTTTTTCCTCTTCATTTTCAACCCGAGCGCTCAACAGATCCAGAAGGGCTACTGTTTTCTAATCAATTAACAGCTATTAATTTATTGAGAGAAAATTTACCATTAAATTATTTTCTTTATATCAAAGAGCATCCAAGACAGTTTGATAATCGAGATTTTCCCGATTTAAGAAAAAATTCTTTTAGAGACGAATTATTTTACAAAAAAATTTTCAACTTAAAAAACACAATGCTAGTTGATATTAATGTAGACTCAAAAATACTAATTGAAAAAGCTAATGCTGTAGTAACATTAACAGGAAGTTCAGGTTGGGAGGCAATTAAAAAATTAAAACCAGCGATAGTTTTTGGATACCCATGGTATTCATCTTTTAAAGGATGTTATCATATAAAAACAGAGTATGATCTTATAAAAGTTTTCAATAAAATGAAAAAAACAAATAACTTTTTTTCTGATCAAGATGTTGAGAATTACATTCACTCTCTTGAAAATAAGCTTTTCGATGCTTATATAGGGCCGTATTATTTCAATGGAAATAATAAGCAATATAAAAGTATAATTAAACAATTTTCTTTCAACTTAAATCAATTTATTATATCTGGAGAATAAAATAAATGAAAAGAAAAGTAGTAATAGTTTCTGGCTATTTTAACCCACTTCACAAAGGACACCTCGAGCTTTTTGAAAAAGCAAAAGCTTCTGGAGATCAGCTTTGGGTAATTGTAAACAGCGATTTGCAAAGAGAGCTTAAGGGAAGTAAAGAATTCATGGATGAAAATGAGCGCCTTATCATAGTAAGCGCCATTGGTATTGTAGATAAAGCCCTTATCTCAATAGATAAGGATAAAACCCAGTGTGCAACGCTTGGGGCTTTAGCAGATAAATTCTCATCTGAGTATGAGCTTTACTTTGCTAATGGGGGTGATCAGAGGAATGATTCAATACCAGAGGTACCCGTTTGCAGTGAAAAGGGAATAGGCCTTTTAGAAGGATTTGGAGATAAGATTCAATCATCCTCTTGGCTATTAAAAAAGTAAAATGCAGATAAAAAATATTTGTTGTATTGGAGCAGGGTATGTAGGAGGCCCAACTATGGCTGTTATTGCTCTTAAGTGTCCTCACTTAAAAGTAACTCTTGTAGATGCGAATCCAGAAAAAATTAAAGCTTGGAACGGACCTTTAGATGCCTTACCAGTTTATGAGCCAGGTCTTGCTGAGGTGGTTAAGGAGGCCCGCGGCAGAAATCTTTTCTTCTCTGATGATATACCAGGGAATATTGAAAAAGCAGAAATTATCTTTATGGCGGTTAATACTCCTACCAAAACTGAGGGCGAGGGAGCCGGTATGGCAGCGGACCTTCGCTATGTTGAAGCCTGTGCTCGTGATATAGCCAAATATTCCAAGTCAAATAAAATAGTAATTGAAAAATCAACTCTACCTGTTCGAACAGCTGAAAAAATTAAAGGAATCTTGGAGAAGAACTCTACTAACATCCATTTTGAAATACTTTCCAATCCAGAGTTTTTAGCGGAAGGAACTGCCATTCAGGATCTGTTTAAGTCAGATCGGGTTTTAATTGGTGGAGATGAAACTGAGTCTGGACAAAATGCGGTTAAAGTTTTAGTAGATATCTACAGGAATTGGATACCCAAAGAGAAAATATTAACTACCAATGTTTGGTCTTCTGAGCTTGCTAAGCTTGCTTCTAATGCCATGCTTGCCCAGCGGATATCTTCTATCAATAGTCTTTCAGCGCTTTGCGAAAAAACAGGAGCTGATATTGATGAGCTTTCAAAAGCCATTGGAATGGACCACCGAATTGGCGCTCACTTTTTAAAAGCCTCTGTTGGTTTTGGAGGAAGCTGTTTTCAAAAAGATATTCTAAACCTAGTTTACCTGTGTAAGTATTATGGATTGGAAGAGGCTGCTGAATATTGGCATCATGTTGTTAAAATAAACGATTACCAAAAAGATCGTTTTGCTCAAAAAATCATTGATCATTTTGAGGGGGATTTAACTGGAAAAAGAATAGCTATTTTAGGATGGGCGTTTAAGGCAAATACTAACGACTCAAGAGAGTCACCTGCAATCTATGTAGCTGAAAAATTATATAATGCTGGGGCGACACTTGAAATTTTTGACCCAATGATTTCTTTCCCAAGAATCTTGCATGACATAAATAACTATTGGAAAATAAATAACAATTTTATTAAGTCTAGTCAAAGGATCAAAAGCTTAGAAATGAAATTTGAAAATTTTAAAACATTTCATTCAATTTCAATTTTAACAAACTGGCAAATATTTAAAGAATATAAATGGAAAAATTTACCGAGTAATATTTTCATTTTAAATGGATTAAGTCAATAATGAAAAGAACTCTTTTTTATGGAGGATCAAGTCTGTTAGCACAAATGTGGTATAATGAGTTAGAAGATAAATCAAAGGTAATATTGACTCAGCATAAACAAAAACTGAGCATTACAAATTCAAATATTGTTGATATTAATAACACAAGTATTGAATCTACAATTAAATTAATTGAAGAAAATCAAATTGAAATATTAGTGAACTGTGTTGGTCTGACGAATGTTGAACAGTGTGAGTTAGATAAAAAAAATTCAATTCTTTTAAATGCTGAAATTCCATCAATACTATCTAAAGCATGTAACGAAACAAAAACTAAATTAGTACATATTTCTACAGACCATCTTTTCAACGGTCAAAAATCATTTTACAGCGAAATAGATAAAACGTCTCCCTTAAATGAATATGCTAGATCAAAATTAATAGGAGATATTAATGTGATTGACTCAAATAAAAATGCACTGATAATTCGATCAAATTTTTTTGGTAAAGGGCCAAAACATAGAGCCTCGTTCTCTGATTTTATAATTAATAGTTTGGCTGAAAATAAAATTATTGAATTATTCGATGATGTGTTTTATTCACCTATAATTATAAACGAACTTGTCAGAGTAGTTAATCAACTTTTAAGTTCAGACAAGTCAGGTATATATAATGTTGTAAGTAGTGAAAAAATATCCAAATATGATTTTGGAAAACTAATTGAAAAGAATTTAAACTTGAAAAAAGGACTAATCAAAAAAGCTAAAATAGAAAAAAGACGAGATTTGGCCTTAAGGCCAAAGGACATGAGTTTATCTAATAAAAAAATTCAAGATGAACTAAACATAAATATTATTCCAATTGAAAAACAAATAAAACTTTTAAATGTTTATTAGAAAATTTTTAAATCTCAAAAACTTTTTAAATTAAAACTAGTGATTTAAGTTTTTTGTTCTATTGGTCATAGGAATGGGTTTAAAAGCATTATGAGTTAGTATAGTTTTACCTTTTCTTAGCATAGTTCCAGTTCCATTTAATTAAATCAATAACATATATATTTTATCTTTTATTGAAATCTTAGACATTCAAATCTAAAATTAATTCATTCAAAGAAAATTTCTCTAAATTATTAAATAATGATCCCATACGGTAGGCAAAATATAAACCAGGATGACATAGATTCTGTAGTTAAAGTATTAAAGTCAGATTTTTTAACTCAAGGACCTATAACTCCTAAATTCGAAAAAGAAGTTGAAAATTATTGTAATGTTAATCACGCAATAGCTGTAATAAATGCTACAAGTGGTCTCCATTTAGCTTGTTTAGCGTTAGGAGTTTCTCAAAATGATTTAGTTTGGACTTCACCTATTTCATTTGTTGCGTCTGCTAATTGTGCAAAATATTGTGGTGCCGAGATAGATTTTGTAGATATCGATATTGATTCATTTAACATAAGTGTTGAAGCTTTGGAAGCTAAGCTTAAAAAAGCTAAAATAAATGGAAAAGTACCTAAAGTATTGATTGTAGTTCATCTTGCTGGTTCACCTTGTGAGATGAAAGATATTTGGGATTTGTCTCAAAAATATGGCTTTAAGATTATTGAAGACGCTTCCCACGCATTTGGAGCAAAGTTTGAAAATGAACCAATAGGGAGTTGTAAATATTCTGACATAACTGTCTTTAGTTTTCATCCCGTAAAAATCATTACTACTTGTGAGGGGGGTGTTTGTACTACAAACGATAAAAGATTATTTGAAAAAATTTATTTATTAAGAAGTCATGGAATAGTAAGAAATCAAATAGACATGAAAAATTTATCTCATGGGAGTTGGTACTATGAACAATTAGAATTGGGCTTTAATTATAGATTAAATGATCTTCAGGCTGCTCTAGGAATTAATCAGTTAAAAAGAGTTGATAAATTCGTAGAAGAAAGAAATAGAATAGCAAAAGAATATGATTCTTTTTTTGAAAAAATCAAAAATATAAAAACCCAAAAAATTCATAACAACGTTTATTCATCTTACCACCTCTACATTATTTTGATAAAGAAAGGCTTTAGAGACAGTCACAAAATATTATTTGAAAAACTTAGAGCAGAGGGAATATTCGTAAATATTCATTACATCCCAATATATAGACAGCCGTTTTATTCCGAAAATTTTGAAAAAACTCAATTTCCAAATTCTGAAAAATATTATTCTTCAGCAATAAGTTTACCAATATTTCCAGGATTGAAGAAAATAGAACTTCAAAAAATAAAAAAAATAATTTTAAAGCCCCAAAACTATCAAACTCTTTTTTAGATAAAGCTGCACATGAAAATAATTTTAGGTACAGCTCAATTTGGAATGAAATACGGAGTAAACAACCAAATTGGAAAAATAAGGGAATCAAATGCTATAGAAATTCTTGAATATGCTTTTTCAAATGGAATAAATGAATTTGATACAGCAAGTAATTATGGTAATTCTGAAAAAATAGTCGGTAAGTTTTTAGGCCTTAAAAAGGGGATAAAAATTTCTTCTAAAATAAGTTACAGTAATCTATCTCTATTAGAACAAACAAATAATTCATTAAAAAATCTTCGTATTGAAAAGTTGGATAAATTAATATTCCATTCATTTGAAATTTACAAAAAATTTCAGCATCAAATACCAGAGTTTACAAGTCTTTATAAAGGGATCCTTTTCGAAAAAATAGGGATTTCTACCTATACTAATAAGGAAATTCATGATACTTTAAATGATGAGTATATTGATTGTATTCAAACCCCATATAATCTATTAGACAACTCGTCATTGAGAAATGATATTTTTCTTAAGATTAAATCAAATAAAAAAGAAATTGACGTAAGGTCTATTTTTTTGCAGGGACTTTTTTTTAAAAAAATAAATGATTTAAAAGGGAATTTAAATTTATTAAAAGAACCGTTGATTGAACTTAATAAATTATCAATAGATTTTGGATTTTCTATTGAGGAAATGGCAATAGGATATGTAAATCAAAAAAGTATAATTAATAAAATTCTAATAGGAGTTGATTCATTAAGTCAATTAAAAAGGAACATTAAAATTTTTGAAATAAAATTACCCGATCAACTAATTGATAAAATCGACAATATTAAAGTTTTAAATACTACAATGCTAAATCCTTCAAATTGGTAATGAAAATTATAGTTACACAAGCAAGAGTTAACAGTACAAGGCTGCCAAACAAAGTAATGATGAGTATTGATGGAGAAACACTCTTAGAAACTCATTTAAACAGATTGACAAAAAGTTTAAAGGCAGATAAAGTGATTTTGGCCACAACTTTTGAAAAGGGAGTACAAAATTTAATTGATGTAGGTAAGAAAAGTGGTGTTGAAATTTTCCAAGGAGAAACTGATAATGTTCTATCAAGATTTTATAATGCTGTAGAAAAATTTAATCCAGAATACATAGTGAGAGTTACTTCTGACTGTCCCTTAATTGATCCAAATCTTATTGATAATTTGCTAGAAATTGCAGAAAACGAAAAACTTGATTATGTATCAAATATTCTACTAGAATCTTATCCAGATGGCCAGGACATTGAAGTAATGAGTTATAAGGCTCTTGAAATTTGTAATGGTAGTGTAACTTTATCATCAGATAAAGAACATGTAACACCTTATATAAAAAGAAATTCTACTTTTTTTAACGGTAGTCTTTTTTATTCAAAAAACATTAAATCCACAGTAGACTATTCTCATATAAGAATGACAGTTGATGAAATTAGGGATTTTGAGTGTATAAATGTTTTAATAAAAAAACTTGGCCGAAATAAAAGCTGGAATGAATATGCTAGATTTATCATGAAGAATCAGAATCTTTTTACTAATCAAGGTATTTTGAGAAACGAGGGATACTTTAAATCTCCTTATTAAAAAAAATGGATAAAGGGCAAAAATTATATAAAAAGGCAAAGAATATTATTCCAGGAGGAACAATGTTGCTATCAAAAAGACCAGAAATGTTTTTACCTGAATTATGGCCATCTTATTTTTCAAAAGCTAAAGGATGTGAAGTCTGGGATTTAGATTCTAATAAGTATTATGATTGTTCGATTATGGGTATTGGAACTAACGTATTAGGTTATGGTAATAAAAAAGTAGATAATGCTGTTAGAAAAGTAATCTCTAATGGAAATATGAGTACTTTAAATTGTCCTGAGGAAGTTAAACTTGCTGAAAGACTTATTGAAATTAACCCATGGGCGGATATGGTAAGGTTTGCCAGAACTGGAGGGGAAGCAAATGCAATTGCAATTAGAATAGCTAGAGCTGCTAGCGGAAAAGATAAAGTCGCTATATGTGGTTATCATGGTTGGCATGATTGGTACCTATCTGTAAATCATAATTCTGAAGGGAGTAGTTTGAAAAATCATTTATTGCCAGGACTTGAACCAAATGGAGTCCCTAAGGGTTTAGAAAATTCTGTGCATCCTTTTGAATATAATAATTTTGAACAACTTAAAAATATAGTAGAAACACATGATATAGGTACAATTAAAATGGAAGTAGTAAGAAATCATTATCCCAATGATAATTTTCTTCAAAAAGTTAGAAATTTAGCAACACAAAAAAACATAGTTCTTGTATTTGATGAATGCACCTCTGGATTTAGAGAAACTTTTGGAGGTTTATATAAAAAATATGGAGTTGAACCAGACATAGCAATGTATGGAAAGACATTAGGTAATGGCTATGCAATAACAGCTGTAGTTGGAAGAAGAGAAATAATGGAAGCTACTCAAAAAACATTTATAAGCAGTACATTTTGGACAGAAAGAATCGGACCTTCTGCTGCTTTAAAATCCCTTGAAGTAATGGAATCACTATCCTCTTGGAGAGTAATAACAGAAACTGGAAAACAAGTTCAAGATGGTTGGAGATACTATGCTAATAGACATCAAGTTAAAATAAATATTAGTGGCATTCCAGCATTATCAACATATAGTTTTGACCACAATCTAAATCTTGAATTTAAAACTTTTTTGACCAAAGAGTTTCTAAAAAATGGTTTTTTGGGATCAACAGTTTTTTATCCATGTATTGATCATTCACCAGAAATACTAAGTAAATATTTTGAAATTTTCGATTTGATAATGTTTAAAATCTCTAAATTCATAACAGGTGAATTAGATATAAATGATTATTTGATTACACCAATATGTCATTCAAATTTTAAAAGATTAAACTGAATGAACATTTTATATTTAGGTGAAGCTGAATGTGAAAATATTACTAGGTTTTTAAGAAAATTTGGAGAAGTAAAATTTTTTAATAATCAAATAATCCAACTTGATTGTGTTAAAAAATTTGATTGGATTATTTCCTACGGATATAGATATATTTTAGACTATAAGATCTTATCAAACACTAAAAATCCAATAATAAATCTTCATATTTCTTATCTACCTTATAATCGAGGGGCACATCCAAATTATTGGTCCTTTAAAGAAAAAACTCCAAGTGGAGTATCAATTCATTATTTAGACGAAGGGATTGATACTGGTCCAATTTTAGTTCAAGAGAGATGCTATTTTGAAAATTCAGAAACATTAAAAACTAGCTACTTCAAATTAAAAAATAGTATTGAGGAAATGTTTTATAAAAATTTTGAAAAAATTATAAATGGAGAAATTACACCAATTCCACAAACTTCTAAAGGAACATACCATTCAAAAAATGATTTACCAAAAAACATAAGTTGGCAAACTTTGATTAAAAATATATAATATGACTGATCAAGAAATTATTGATGAAATTGAAAAAATTAGATCAAAAAATAATATAAACTGGATGAATATTTTAAGATTAGCTTTTAAGCATTCACCTAAAGAAGCAAGGAAAATTATTTCTAAAATTAATGAAGACGATGGGGAAATCTCTAATTTACTAAAATTACTTTCTGAAAATGAATAATTCTAATTTCGACACTAATGATAAGGTGTTTATAGTAGCAGAGCTTTCTGCTAACCATGGAAATTCGTTAGATATTGCAATTGAAACTATTAAAGCAGCAAAAAGATCAGGTGCAGATGCAATTAAACTTCAGACTTATACGCCTGATACATTAACTATAGATTCAAACAAAAAAGATTTCATTATCAATAATGGTTCTATATGGGATGGTCAAAATTTTTATTCATTGTATAAGAAAGCATATACTCCTTGGGAATGGCACCAAGAACTATTTGAAGTTGCAAAACAAGAGGATTTAATTTGTTTTTCTACTCCTTTTGACCATTCTGCTGTAGATTTTCTAGAAACATTAAATAATCCAATATATAAAATTGCATCATTTGAAATAACAGACATTCCTCTTATTGAATATATTGCTTCTAAAGGAAAACCGATAATTTTATCAACAGGAATAGCAGAAAAAGATGATATCAAACTAGCATTACAAACAATTAGAAGTAAAAACTCTAATAAAATAGTACTACTAAAATGTACTTCTAGTTATCCAGCACCACTTGAAGAGGCAAATTTATTAACATTAACAGATTACTACAGAACTTTTAATGTCATTCCAGGTTTATCTGACCATACGCTTGGAGATATTGCTCCTATAGTTGCAACTTCCTTAGAGCAAAAGTTATTGAAAAACATTTTATTCTTGACAAATCTTTAGGAGGACCAGATTCATCATTTTCATTAGATGAAAATGAATTTACTTTAATGGTAAAAAAAATTAGAAATACCGAGAAAGCCCTTGGCTCGGTCACATATAGTCTTTCAGACAAACAAAAAAAAGGAAAAGATTTTTCTAGATCGATTTATATAATTAAAGATATAAATATAGGTAATATAATCACATCCCAACATATAAAATCAATTAGACCAGGCTTTAGTATGCATCCAAAATTTTTAAATGAAATTATTGGAAAAAAAGTAAAAAGAAACTTAAAATTTGGTGACAGAGTAAGCCTTAATGATGTAGAATGAATAATAGACTAAGATTTTATTTTTCTATATATTCTAAGTCCTACAAGATTTTAAATTCAATTAATCAAATAGAAAAGATAGAAAATCAAATTACATTTTTAGAAAATTCAAATTGTGATTTAAACACATTTATATTTAAATATTTAAAAATCAATTGTGAAAACTCTGATTACCAATTTAACGTTGATTCAATAAATTTTTTTATTGAAGGTCATTTAAAAAAACGAATTGAGATATACAAACTAACTAAACGACTAGGTAAGAATGGATTTGTTGTTTGGTCTTTTATTAATTCAATTTTTTACTTTTTTAAAGTTTTTATTAATACTATTTTTTTGTCATTGAGTGAATTTGAATTTTTCAACAAAAGAAATTCAAATTACAATATCATTTGTTTTGGTTTTCCTACACATTCTTTTGTTAGAAAAGAGTTTTCACCACATAATTCCTCCTTCATTGGATATCTTTTAAATAATAATAAACTATCAAAAGAAATTAAAATACTTAGTATTGACGAGTATAAAAGACCAAGTTTAAAAAATAACAACTCTAATTATGAAACCTTAAACTTTTATGCTAGAGATTTGGTTAAAAAAAAAATCAAACTAACTAAATTATTTCAAATTCCATCAGCAATTTATTTTGCTTTATTTGACTTTTTCATAAATAAGAAAAAGGGAATTTTTAACTTTATCTATTATTTCAAACTATATGTTAGAGGGAGTTTTATTAAAAATATAATCTCAAAAATTGAGTCTGAAAATCAATATCTTTATTTTAATCAATTTTATGATATCGGTAATTTAAAGTATAAAATAGATCACACAAATTTTCAGTTTTATAACTATAGCCAAAATATTTTTATACCACCCTCACAGCAAATAAATAAACTCTTATTACATGATATTAATTCCATTAATTTAAATGATATTTTAAAAGAAATGAGCTTTCATATATTTAGTTTATATAATCCACACACACAAGTTAATCTGACAAGTCATTTCAAATTTTATAATACTTTAACTCAGAAAATCAATAAAAATTTTAAACTTAACTTATTCAAAATTAAATATTTAGAAAATGAAAAAAATTCAAATTTGGGTTTTGAAAAATTAAAAAAAATATCTTTGGATAAGTCGACAAGAAACATTGTAGTTTTCGACTTACCTATTGAAACCTTTGAGAAAACTCTTACAAGAAATTTTACAGGGGATTTGTTTTGTTCAACAAAATTTTTAAATGAATTCTATGACGAAATCATGGAAATTGCCTCAGAATATAGAATTAAGCTATTTATTAAGCCTAAATATTCAATTAAAAACGAAACTTTAGCTCCTTTTTATGAAAAAATTTTAAATAAACTGAATTTTAAAAATATTGATTTTGAAATAATTGATCCTTACGAATCAATATATATGGAAGGAGAAAATTTCGATGTAGCTATTAACCTTCCCTACACTTCAACTTATAAAACTCAGACTGATATAAGTAATAAATCAATATTTTATGCACCAAAAACTTACCATAAATATTTTGAATTGTTAGATTCTATTGTTTTTGATAGTAAAAGTTTAATACAATATCTTAAGAATAAATTATGAGTAAAACAGGAGATAATATAAAATCAGAAAATGCAAATTGGAAATTTTCGGGAGAAGTAGTTAATGAATTTGAATCCCATGTTTCCAAATCTGTTCCTATTTATAATAGAGGACACGAATTAATAATTAAGTTAAGTGACTTTTTTATTAAAAATGATTCATTGATTTATGATATAGGATGTTCAACAGGAAAACTTCTTATTGATTTAGCAAAGCACAATATAAATAAAGAAAATGCAATTTTTATTGGGCTTGACGTAGAAAATGATATGATCAAATATGCTAAAAACAAACAGGTTGAAAATAAAATTAAACCTTCCAAATTAGAATTTTATAATGAAGATGCGACTACATTTGAATTTCAAAAAAATGATTTTTTAATAAGCTATTTTACAATTCAGTTTATTCATCCAAAACATAGGCAAAGTTTAATTAATAAGATTTATGAATCACTTGAATGGGGTGGTGCTTTTTTATTTTTTGAAAAAGTAAGATATTCAGATGCAAGATTTCAAGATATATTTACAACTCTGTACAATGATTATAAACTTGACATGGGGTACTCCCATGAGGAGATTATTAATAAAACAAGAAGTTTAAAAGGAGTTATGGAACCATTCTCAACAAATGGAAATTTAGATATGTTGAAAAGAGCAGGATTTAAGGATATAACAACGGTTGTAAAAGACATCTGTTTTCAAGGCTTTTTAGCAATTAAATAATTGAAATGTTAGATATTGATAAATTAATATTAGAATTCAAAGAGAATTCTAAAGGGGAAAAAACTGGCTCAAAAATTAAAATTGATTCAAAACATAAAAGGATCATTAAGCAATCAGAAAAAAATATAAAACAATTATCTTATAAAAATTTTAGGAATTGGGATAGTCAGAATGATATGGGTTTAAAATTTCCCATGACATTTATCTCAAAAATCTTTTTAGGGCTAAAAAGTAACTTTTTACTTTCTTTTTTAATAAAAATCTTAAAAAAGAGACTTAATCACATATTCGAAT
>Ga0255765_1001710_pt1 | contig 26556 bp, 18 predicted proteins | sample 041ome_8_FD_179965 | JGI IMG/M metagenome (GOLD analysis project Ga0255765, IMG submission 179965) | Coastal salt marsh microbial communities from the Groves Creek Marsh, Skidaway Island, Georgia - 041407BS metaG (version 2) | ecosystem: Environmental > Aquatic > Marine > Intertidal zone > Salt...
ACGAAAGATACCCGGTGACCTCGCGTTCATGGACTCCGTGAAAATAAAAAATGAAGACGACGCTGCGCGCGGTGAGCGGCAGTCGGGCGAGCGGCGCGCGGGCGCGCGAGAACATCGAGATCACCGCGAACGCAGTCATCGACATCACCGCGAACGCAGTCATCGACATCACCATAGGCATAGAGACGATCGCGAGCACCGTGGGCCTCGCGATGATCGCGCTCGCGATAATCCTCGTGGTCACCGCGATCATCACTCGGAGCGTCGCAAACATCGACCGGATGATGGATATTACGGACAACCGCCGCCGAACGCGTTCGCGCCGAACCAAGGTCTCGGCGGTGGTTACGGCGGTAACGACGTGCGGTACGGGGGAAACCAAATGTCACCGTCGCATCAATACGAACAGCAGCGACCACCGATGAGTAATGGTGGTGGCGGCGGTTACGGCCAACCGCGCGGCGGTCAGCCTCCTCGCCCGGGCGCTCGCGCCCCGTTCGCGGGCGACGGCGACCAAGACGAGCTATTGGCTCAGCTCGAGCGCGATTTGTACGGCAGGTGACGCACGGTGGGTAATATTCCTCGGTCGCGCATCTTTTGTATCATCAGTGTCACAAATATTCACCACATCGCTCCTCTCGCTCTTCGCGGTCGCCAGAGAAAAGTCGTTTGAAATCAAATTTCCCGCTCAAAATGCTTGAAACACGATGGCGCGCGCGCGAACTCCGCACTCGTCGTCGCGCCCGTCGATGCTCACCGCGCTGCGCATTGACGCGCGCGCGACAGACATTCATTCGAGCGCGATGACCATTCACACTTACGCCTCACCGTCGGCGAAACCGCGCGAAGGGGACGACGGCGGCGACGACAGCGGCGCTCGACGTCAATGCGCCAAGTTTACGATTTGGAATGACTTTGGCGATAAGGAAAACGTCGACCCGGTGACGGCGACGGCGGCGACGACGCGGCGACGATCGAAAGATTGCACGCCTTCGCGACCGCCGTTGGCAGATATCACGCGTCGCTTCACTCCACCGGTAAGGCGCGCGAGAAGACCGACACGATGACGCGCGGGAAGTTTAAACACTCGATTTACGCGCCAAATTTTTGAAAAAAATTTCAGATTTGAGCACGAGAAGAGGAAGGCAAATTTGACATACTGACGACGACCGTGCGATGGAAACAGAACAATAAACTCACGCCTGGAAGGTACACGTTGAAACACGGAGCGAAGGGGATGGGGATTCAAAAGGTGCGAGAACGCCGCCGCCACCGCCGTGCGAAACGCGCTCGCGAGGCGGATATCGTGAGCAAAGACACTAACCGGCGTTTCGCGTGACAGAGTTCTGTGCGTGCTAGTAGATTATTTCACGCGGAAATCGTGAGTGGCAATGAACGACAAGTGGGTGAAGTGGCGAAGAAGGCGGATTCCCGCGCGGGGACGCGCCCGTCGATTAAGCGCGTTCGGTGAGCGCGTTAGATTTCTCGCGTCGCGTGTTCTCGCGAGACGCCAACATTTGGTGCACGCACATTATCACGAAACGGCGGTAAAACGTTTGAAACACTCGCTCCATCGCAACATAGCAATGCGGAGCGAACGATCGGCATATTGCACATTAGCAATCAGATTTAGAACAGCTGCAAATACTATTACACAAACGCTAGACGTAAAATCAATCCGCCGTCCCGCCTTTTAATTACAGTAATATCCGAAGATCAGCGACTGGATGCAGAAGTCACCCAAAGTGTCGTCCGTGCCGTATAGTATCGGAAGCAAGATGGCGGCGCCGATGTTTCCGAGCGAAAAGAATGAAAGCAAAAACGCGCAGAATACGACGACGCCTTTGATTTGTGCTGGGTCGGTGAAGAAGTTGGAATACGTCCCAATGTACAAATCAGGATCTTCGCGATCGCCCACGCGATCGCCCTCTTGCGGCATGCGCCCTTTCACTCGCGTGTTTTCATCGTCATCGCCGTACGCGCGCGCGACGACGACGGACGTGCGCGAGTAGACATTCTTCTTGACTGCCACCGTCGCGCGCGATCGCGCCGTCGTCCTGGTCGATGTCGACGATGATGAGCGCGCACGCATCGCACACACCGACCGCTCGATCGTCATCGCCGATGTCGTCGCCATCGCGATCGCCAACGCGCGCGCGTCGTGATGTCGGGTGGTGGAGACTTTTTGCACCGCACGGAGAGTCGACGAGTCAGCGCAAGGTGGATCGCTAGAGAGAACTAAGATGATATACAATGATATACAATGATATACAACGACAAGCGAACTCGGCGGCGTTCAAACTCAAAGCTACGGCGCGCCACCGAACGTAGGTGCGGTGGCCGCGGGAGCGGACGGCGCGGCTCCATCCACTCCTAGCGGCGCCGCGGCGACGCGCGCGCGCTCAGCGCTCTGTTCGCGAATCTGCGACTCGAGCGTATTGATTTCGCGAGCTAGCGCTGCACCTCGGGCGAATACCATATCCCGCTCGATCGCCGCCGCCCGAGCATTCTGCTGCGCGCGATGTAAGAGTAAGGATTCCACGAACGCGCGTTCGTTTGCGTCCAGCGGCGCCCCGTCGGCCGAAGCCGCAAGTCGTTCTTCGACTTTCGGCAGCATCGCGCGCACGTCGCCAACGAATGTGGACGCTTCCTCGGCGAACACTTCCAAGTCTCGCGTCCACGCCTCTTCTCGAGCGAGTTTCAACACGCCCTCTATTTCGTTGCCTCCGTTTGCGGGCTTCGGATTCCACCTCGGGTCCCACCCAACGTCTTCCGGTCCCGCGTACGCGTGAAACGCGAGCAATCTATCGCGGGCGTCTTCCACGGATGTAAACGCATCTTTCCCGCCCTGTCGAGTCAAGCACGCGATGGCCTCCGCGCCGTCTTCTCTCGCGCGCACGCTCGCAGTCTGCGTCAAGCGCGAGACCTCACCGGGGGCGGGGACGCGCACGTCTACGTCTGAGGACGCCGCGTTCGTCGTCGCGTTCGTCGTCGCGTGCGTCGCCGCGTTCGTCGTCGCGTCTTCGTCGTCGTCTCCCGACCGCGACGTCGCCATCTCGACGTCGAAGCGGACGCAAAGTGCGGACGCGGCGCGCGGACGGACGCCACTGGACGGCGCCTTTCATGACAAAGTTTGAGTCGTGCGCGAAGGGCGCCGACCGCAGGGGCGCGGTCGTGGCCGAGGACGTGCTCCTCGGCGACGCGTACGACGTTCCCGACGATGGCGTCGAAGTGGACGCGAAAACCGGGGAATTGCGCGCGCACCGCGACGACGACGAAACGACGGATGCCGAGCGTGTTGCGTTGGCTAAAGCGCGCGCGACGACGACGGGGGCGGCGTCGGCGCACAGGGTGTTCGTAGACGTCGTAAAAACCGATGCCTCCGACGCTTGCGAACCGACGGCGACGGTCGTGATGGAGTTTCACGCCCACGACGAAGACTCGACGACAAACGCGGCGCGCGCGTTGGAGTGGTTTGACAACGCGTTCGAGACGCGAACGAGTGGGCAATCGTACGTGGGAGCGGGCGTGCGCGTGATTGAGAACGGGAAGATACTACAGATAGAAGCACCCATCGCGTACGAGGCGACGAAGAAGACGAAGAGGGCGACGACGATCCGCGAGGTGACGCCGAGGGACGCGTGGTTGGACGAAGGCGAGGTGCGCGTTTTCCTTGGCGCGAGCGCGGCGAGTTCGGCGGCGCTTAAGATTCCGGAGAGGGCGACGTACTTGGGTAAAGCGAGTGAGAGCTCATTCATCAACTTGGTCGACGCTATTTCGCGCTCGATGGATATCTTCATACGCGATGGTGCCGCGCGCGTCGGCGTGTGCGGGGCGCTTTTGGACGAACGCGGCGGCACGCGGGAAAACACGCTCGTGGACTTGAACCGTAAAAGAGTGGAACTCGAAACTGCGAAGCTCCATGAGCGAAACGAAACCGTGGACGCCACGAAGAAACGGCTCGCGCAAGAATCTGAGGCGTTGAGCGATCGCGTACGCGATGCTGTCCTGTACGCCTCGCGAGCGAAAAAGGCGAAGGAGCGCGTCGGCGGCGGCAAGCCGACCTGGGACATCCTCGCGGACGAAAGCGATAGCGATAGCGATAGCGATAACGATAGGGAGGTTGAGCATGGATAGCGCTGTAGCGATTGTTTTAATTGGGAATCATGTCAAATTCAAAGTTCTAATGTGGAAACGCGAACGTTTCGCTAAAAAGCGTGCTCTTGGAAGGATTGACGTCGCTCGTCGTCGAAGACGACGAAGTTGTAAATAAACCTCCTTTATCCCGCGCTTTTTTTATTTCCACCATGGAGGATTCTGGCCGGTCCGGAAGTCAGCTTCAGTCCACGGCGTAAACGTCACCACGTCGGAGTCCGTCACGACGACGTGGGCGAGGGCCAAGGAAAGCGGAGCCGGACCGCGAATCACCTTCCCGTCGGCGTTGTACTGGGAGCCGTGGCACGGGCACTTGAACTTGTTCTCGGCCTTGTTCCACGGGACGACGCAGCCCAAGTGCGTGCACACAGCGTTCAACCCGAAGTCCGTGAGGGAACCATCTTGCTTGACGATCAAGTACGTGGCGTCACCCTTCAAGCCTTGCGTGAGCGAGTAGTCGCCCGGCAAGTGCGTCTTGAGCCATTCTCCCTTCTTGATGTCGTTACCGTTCGCGTCCTTAGCCGGTTGACCGGCGCCGCCGCCGCCGGCGCTGTGCGTTCGAAACAGTTTTATCCGTCAGTCTCCTCGCGTTGCGCGCACTATTGTTCAATCCAATCCCAAGAACGGCGTCGCGACCGTTTCGAATCGCTCCCTCAGCCCGATCGCCCGCCGCGAGGCGCCGTGGTAGAGTTTGAACTCTACGCCTGCGTCGACCGTGGCGAGATCGAGTGCCGTAGTATCGCGTGTGCTTCCCCTCCGCGCCACCGCTCTCTCGCGGTGGCGACGGCGCGGTCAGCGCAATCCATGGCGCCGCGTCGTCCGGGTGTGGATAGATATCCCTGACCCTAGCCTAACGTTGTGCCATCTCGCGCGATCGGATAGCGATCGCGCTCGTGGCGATCGCGACGCGCGCGCGTCGCTGTGCGCACCTCGGGGGCACGAAGAAGTAGGCATAGCCGCCGATCAACGACGTCGCCGGCAAACCGATCGCACCGACGAGCAGAAGGTTCATAACGCTTCGCTTCGTCATATCCGGCACGTCCGCGGATGCGCTCGCCGCGCGGGGCACGACCGTGCGCGCGCTGCGCGCGGCGTTGCGCTTGACGGGCGCGCGCTGCGCGCGCACGCGGGTGCACCCGAGTTTTTGGGTCGTCGAGAGAGAGAACGCCATGGTGTGTGCGACGATCACGCGCGCGAGTGACGCGCGCGACGTCGACGGACGTCCGCGGATGCACGCGGATGGCCCCGTCGCGGACGTCGATCGTCGATCGTCGATCGTTTTTGACCCGTGTGCGAAATCAATCACGTACATCACGGCATTCGAACGCCATGACGCTCGCGATCACGCGCGCGCGATAAAATCAATCCCGCCGCGACGCGCGTCCGACAGTCCGAGCGCCCGGTCGTCGCGCGCGGGGACGGACGTCGCTCGACGTCGCCCGGCAGACGACGGACGTCCGCGCGGACATGGCGGGGCGATGGACGATCGAGGCGCGAACGTGACGAGGAGAGCGAAACAAAGCCGAAGCCGGGCGACGACCCGGTGCGGCGCGGTCCGAGGGGCTGCCGATCGCGGCGACGGCTCGGGCGACCGAGCGCCCGCCATTGCCGGAGCGGATTGAAACAAACAATCCCGACGCGTCTTGACGCGTCTTGACGCGTCTTGACGCGCGCGAACGCCCGAATGGAAGCGGTGTATGAGATGATGGGCTATCCCAAGCCCAAACGCGTGGTCGTGCTCGGAATTCAGGGCGCCGGGAAGACGAGCGCGCTCGAACGCGTCAAGGACGCGTACGACGCAAACGCCAGAGGTTTGCGCCCCGATCAAATCATATCCACTGTAGGGATGAACATAGCCAAGATCTCCAATGCCGAACTCAACGTGGAGCTCACGTTCTGGGATCTCGGCGGCGCGTTCGGGCTGCGTGGGATTTGGGAGAGCTATTTCCAGGACGCCGACGCGTGCTTGTACGTCGTCGACGGCGCCGAAGAGCGAGCGCTGGAGGAGTCCATGGTCGAGCTTGAGCGCGCCATGCGCAACAAACGATTCTCAAAATCGATGCCAATCCTCATCATCAGCGCGAAGAGCGATTTGAGCGGTCCCGAAGGGTTGGAAATGGTTCGCGCGTCGTGCGAAGACGTCTTCGCGCGCGTCGACGGCGGCGGCTCTCGGCGTCAGACCCGCGTGTTCCCGGTCGATTGTCGCACGGGACTAGGGGTAAAACCCGCGATCGAATGGCTCGCTCGCGCCCTCGCGCCGTCTTCGTCGCTGTTTAGTTTGTCATAGCGCGTCCCTGGCGCGGTGTAAAATTTCTCGTCTCAGTCTCTCGGTCGCTTCGACGTCCGTGTTTAGCTCCCTGATGTGGATAGCGTTCCGTTGGATTTTCGCGGTTCAGGAACGGCGAGACGGACCGCGACTCGTGTTGACGCCATTTGTTCGCGCGCGCGGCGCCGCGTCGCTCGCGTCGTCGTCGTGAATTGCGACCTTGATCGTTTGATCGAGTGCGCCGCGTAGCCATGGTGTCTGTCGCCGTCGCTCGTCCGCGCGTCGCGCACGCGTCAACACACGCGCGCGAGCGGCGTCAACGCGCGAGCGGCGCGAGACGCTCGAACGCGCCGCGCGCGTTTTTGGCGTCGTCGACGGCGGTGCACGCGAACGATGCGTCGTCGTGCGCGATGCTGAAACGCGCGAGTTGGAGAGGTAAATATGCGCTGAATGTGCGCGCGTCGTCGACGTCGAGCGCGTCCGAAGTGGCCGATCGCAACGGCGCCGACGGTGGCGGTGAAGCCAACGGGTCGGCGACCACCGGCGCGGGAACCTCCTTCACCGCGCTTGACGATTCGTTTCGCGGATTAGAGGGCACAGAATGGTTTTCGCGTGATTTCTCCGAGAGTGGCAGACGATTCAGTGAGGTTTTTCCCGTGAGATTCGCCGAAGTGGGTTCCAACGGCGAGGCGACCATGGTGACGATAGCCGACTTGATTCAAGAGTGCGCCTGCAATCACGCGCAAGGTATCTGGGGTGTCGGTCAATCTATGCCGGCGGAGATGGCGCGAGCAAACTTGGCGTGGGTGTGTACCAGACTTCACTTGCGCGTGCGCAAGTACCCGAAATGGGGGGAGAAGGTTGCGGTGAGCACTTGGTTCGAACCTCAAGGGAAGATAGCGGCTAGGCGCGACTACGCCATCACGGACGCGCAAACTGGAGAATGCATGGGCGAAGCGACGTCGCAATGGGTTGTGTTTAATCTCGGGAGTCGAAGAATGGCGCGCATCCCGAACTCGGTGTTGGAAGATTTCAAATTCCAATCCTTGCAGCAACAGGTGATGGAGGAAGGATACGCCGCGGATAAGCTCCCAGACGTGTCTGAAGTCGGGGGAGCGTGCGCGGCTCCCATCACGCATAACGTGCGCCGTAACGACATGGATATGAACGGACACGTAAACAATGTCGTGTACGTTCAATGGCTACTCGAGAGCGTGCCCCCGGAAACGTGGGAAAAGCACGTGTTGAGTGAAATTATCTTGGAGTATCGATCCGAGTGCAACTTTGGCGACAGCGTCACGGCGACGTGCTGCGAGATTGAAGAGGCAAACGATACCTACGTGCTCCTACATAAATTAGCGCGAGGCGAGGGTGAAATAGTTCGAGCAAAGACGGTCTGGAGGAAGTAAAGACAAAGTAGCGCGAGCGATAATATCTCGGCGGTGGCGAAGCATCGAACGACGTGTAAATGAAAATAGCAAACGACGCGACTGCGCATTCCTTCGCCACACATCACCACTTCGCTACGCGCGGCGACCATGCACCCACGCGTGGATGCCTCAATAGCCCTGTCGTGCGTCTGCGTGTTCTCATTGTCGGTACTCGCGCTCGCTGTCGAGTGTGTTGGAGACTTTGTGAACGACGTCGAACGACTCGCACAGTGTGAGTCCGTTGCTGGTGGCAACCTAACTTTCTCCAGTGTCGACGAAGTCATCGGACCTCGATTGCGTTACATCACCAATGGATCGATCATCATCACAAACGTGTCTAATTCATCCATTCTATTTCCACGCCTGTTGAGCGTTCACGGTGGCTCCGTGCGTGTTCACGACTACGGCGGTCGGTTGAAGCGTCTCGAAGGATTTCATGCGCTTGAATTGATTGAGGGAGATCTTGAGATTTCTGAGGCCCCAAACTTGACTGGCTGGGATGCGTTCACGTCGCTGTCGCGGGTCACTGGAAGTGTGACGCTGAAAACGCTCGCAATTGCGACGGTGGGGCTTCCATCTCTCATGGATGTGGGCATATTCACAGCTCGCGGTTTGCCTGCGCTCAACTCGCTCAAAGGACTCGAAAATCTTCGTTCGGTGAGAAAACTAGAACTGGACTCCGAATACGAATCATGGTCGTTCGGTGAGTGTGGATCGATAAACGTTACCGCCACGCCGCCAGTGCGAAACGTGTGCAACGACTCGCACATGACGTGCGTGGATAATCGATGCGTTGAAACGCTCTTGTCGACGCTCGCAAACGCGATAGAAGTTCGAACATTTACGTCGCTCGTTCTTCACGATGAACTCTATAGTCGGCGATTTCAGACTATATCGGGACACGCGATGACGACCGTGTTCGCGCCGAAAGACATAGCCTGGTACCATCGAAACTTGACGACTCCCGCTCGCGCGACCGCAGCAGAGCGCTCCGATATCATCGCGGCGCACGTGGTAATGAGCTCTTCCAATCATGCGCTTCGACATGGTCAGCGCCTAATCACCGATTTGGGCGTCAAAGAGGTAATGGTGAGTGCGTCTTCTGACACTGTTGCACACTCGCTTGTCGCAATCGAAACGGGACGTCGTCGGATCGTGCTCGGCGGATTTCCGGTGAAAGAGACGCGTTGTAGAGTGTACGGTACCGCAACGTTTTTTTGGAAAGAGTGTCTACCATCCATGTACACGGAAATAATCGTAAAATCGTCGGATGCCCGACTAGGCGTGGAGAGCAAATTTTCGCGCGCTGAGCAATCGATAGGACCTATATTTGCCTCACTCGAGAGCCGCGCTGATGGAGACGACGCGTTCTCGGAGGAAGACTTGGATTTCGAAGAAGAGTACGTGCGCGCGCTACTGTTTGACGAAATCATAGCGCCGTCGTCGTCATCGTCGTCATCGTCGTCCGCATTCGCGTCGAACTCGAACGTGCACGGCGCTATCGTGGATTCTGCTAGAAGATCATCCAACGGAATCGTACTCATCGTGGATGGAACCTTGTTTCCGAGAAGACTTGACAGAGTGCCTGCGCCGCAGGCAAACGGTTCGAGCTCGCCGATTCCATCGCGTCCACCGCCGACGCCGACGCCACAATTTTTGTCTCCACCGTCACCACCAGCTCAAAGACCACCGCCACCACCAGCTCAAAGACCACCGCCACCAATCCTTGGTTCATTCAATCCAATATATTGGCAAACACGCCCGCCGCCTCCGTCCGCAACTGCTGGAAGTGCGCGCGAGCCGCCGCCGTCACCACCTCCTTCAAAAGGCTCGTGCCTCGCGGTGCTTCCAAATATTTGCGGGCTGTGTGATTTCACGGACGACGCCGCACCGTGCTGCTGTGACAGTGAGTGCGCGCAAACTGGAGATTGTTGTTCGGACTATGCCGTGGTCTGCCTGTCGTAGTACAGTAGAAGAGATCTGAATTAGAGCAAAGTCAGTCGCGTGCGGTTGAGCGGATCGCTTGCTTTCGGAAAATGCGTTTTGTCGTCTCATGCGTCCTTTCGAGGACGGAATATGCTGATTTCATCGATCGCACAGCCTAATTACCAGCGCACAACCGTCATCTAGCGATACTGATCATCAGTGGGTCATCATTAACGTCGCGTTTGCTCGAGTTGTCGTCCCCTCGCTTCCCGCACCTTGGATTTAAAATATTTGAACCGACCGCTACTTTTTATACTCGTATTCGATGCGCAAACGCCGCTCCGTTCCCTCACCGACGGCGCTATGACTTAGCATGTACGTGTCCACCAACGCCTGTTGCATTTCGATGATGCGTCCCGATCGAGGCAATAGCTCGACAGGCTCGCGATGGGGAATGACGAGCTGCTCGACGGCCATGCGCACCTCTTCCAGGGCATCCGTTTCATCCGCGCTCGACGTAGTCGCTCGCTGTCTATTTTCTTGAGCACCACTTCCTCCGTTAAATCCATCACTTGCACCCGTTATGCCTAACATGGCTTGCAAAGCGCGAACGAGCTGCGCCGAGTTATCTGCCCGCACGGCGTAAATCGGCATACCTCGCGCTCTAGCCGCGTGTCGTAGCCACGTGGACGTCTTCACTTGCGATTTTGGCGCAATGACCACGCTCGCGTCTTCAAGAAGGTCAACCAAGCACACTCGATCACCCAAGTCCATGCTCTCCATGACGCGCTCCAGAGCGTCGCGACTAACTTTGAACGGAAACACTCGAAGAGCGTGCGGAGGGCACGTGTTGTCGTCTTCGTCGTCTTCGACGTCGTTCACGATGACGTCTTCGCCGCCGAGTTCGAAACGCGTGTTATCCACAAACTGTTGCGTCGTCGACGATGATCGACGTCGCGATGCGCTTGCGATTTCTAAAGCCGCGAGCTCAGAGCTCGATCGAGGCTGGACTTTTTGCGCCGTCGGTCGAGGCGCCGTCGCGTCGTACGCTAGGATTTCTCCAAGAACGCTCGCCTTTCGGCGACTTGTGTACTCTGCCTCCGTCGTCACCGTTCCATCTTCGTTCAGAACGCGTAGTTCGGTCATCGGCGACTGCCCCGCGAGTAAAGCGTCGACAGAAGCCGCGACGTCGGTGTGAACTCTCCAAGTGCCGATGTCGAGCATTTCCACGGCGATGGTAAACGTTGGTGGACCCGCCCTTTCGAGCACACTCTTCTGGACCCCTCGTCTACGTGCTTCGTCGTCGCCAAGAGTGACGCTCACAACACCACCTATCAAATCACATAACGCCGGGTTCTTCAAAACGTTCTCCAGCGTGTGTCCGTGCGCCGTACCAATCATCTGCACGCCTCGCTCGCTGATGGTTCGCGCTGCGTCCGCCTCTTGCTGCGTGCCGATTTCGTCAACCACCACCGTCTGGGGCGTGTGATTTTCCACGGCTTCGATGAGCACGAGATGCTGTTCGCTCGCGTTCGGGACTTGCATTCGACGGGCACCACCTATACCGCGATGGGGAACGTCGCCGTCGCCCCCGATTTCATTTGACGTATCAACGATGACGACACGGCGAGAATGCTCATCCGACAGAATGCGAGAAATCTCTCGAATAGCCGTCGTTTTTCCTACACCAGGCCGTCCGAGAAGTAGTATCGAATTATTAAACGTCGTCGCCGACGTTTCGGCGTCCAAAACGTCCCTGATAAGTTCGGCAGAACCCGAGATCGCGCGTCCGACTCGACACGTCGCGCCGATGACTTTGCCGTAACGATTCTTAATCGCGCTTATTCTGTGCAAAGTCCCGTTGATACCCGCGCGATTATCTCGTCCGACGTCTCCAACCTTTGTCATCATTCTATTCAAATCTTCGTACGTCACGAGCTCGTCCCCGATTGTGGCATCGCCGTCCGGAAACCGCGCCTTTGGTAGTCTTCCCAAGTCGAGCACGACTTCGGTGAGCTCGAGCCTTCGCGCGTCTTCCGCCAACGCCCGTCGCACGCGCTCGGGCGCCGCGTCGAGCAACAGCGCAATTTCTTTTTCGCTCGTCACCGCCGCCAGCGTCGCTCGCTTTCGAGCGGCGAGCACGTCCTCCTTCGTCAACGCCAACGCGCCCGCGCTCGAGGACGTCGACGTCGCGTCGTCGGCGTCGTCGACGGCGTCGCGCCGCGTCGCGCGCCGAGGGCTGGCGCGGCGCCATCGCGCGCTTCGTCGTCCCTTAGTCCACCCGTCGCACCGCGCGGACGCGGACGCGGACGTCGACGTCGTCGTCGGCGCCCCCCGCATCGCGCGTCGCCGTGTGTCGCGGCGTCCCGCGCGCGCTCGGACCGCCGGAGCGCGGGCACGAGGCACGACTGACTCGCGCGCGTCACAACGCGCGCGCGCGACGAAGGCGACGCACCGACGCCTCGATCGCGTCGTCGGCGTCGTCGTCGAAGTCGCCGTCGCCATGGGCTCGCCCGGCGGACGCAGCGCCGTCGTCATCGCGTGCTGGTACACCGCCAACGTCGGCGTGCTGCTGCTGAACAAGTACATCTTATCCGTGTATGGGTTCCGATTCCCGGTGTTCATGACGCTGTGTCACATGTGCATGTGTTCGGTGTTATCCGCGGCGGCGAGAGAGTTTAAGATCGTGCCGAAACAGTTCATACGGACGAGGCGACACTACGCCAAGGTGGCGGTGCTGGCGGTGACGTTTGCGCTGTCGGTGCTGGGAGGAAACGTGTCTCTGAGGTACATTCCAGTGAGCTTCAATCAAGCGTTGGGAGCGACGACACCATTCTTTACGGCTATTTTTGCGTATCTCATGCTGCGTAAGAAGGAAACGACGGCGACGTACATGACGCTCATCCCCGTCGTCGGGGGCATAGCCGTGGCGACGTGGGGCGAGCCGAGTTTCAATTTTATTGGGTTCTGCGCGTGCCTCGTCGGGGTGTGCTGTCGAGCGTTAAAATCGGTGTTACAAGGATGGCTACTGACTCCAGCGAGGGAAAAGGAGGCGGAGAAAATGTCCAACTCGAACGAGAACAAGCTCGACAGTATGTCGCTTCTGTACTACATGTCGCCGGTGGCCATCGTGACGCTCGGAATTTGCACTTTCATCATGGAACCAGACGCAATATCGGCATTTTATGACGCGGCTGAGATGAATCCGCCATTCATTGCCATTCTCTTAGGAAACTGTTTCGTGGCGTATCTCGTCAACCTGACGAATTTTCTCGTCACGGCGCACGTCGGCGCGCTTTCGCTTCAAGTTCTCGGCAACGCGAAGGGCGTCGTGTGCACTATCGTTAGCATCATGCTCTTCCGTAACCCGGTGACGTTTCGCAGCGTAGCTGGATACACGATTACTATGGTCGGTGTTTGGCTTTACTCGTCGAGCAAGCGGCGTAGCGCCCGTTTGCAGGTCATCGAGAACGCCAACAAAAACTTAGCCTCAAAGGTGTAGCGCGATGATTCTCTTCCTGTTACTCGTTCTTTGCGTGTCGTTTCACTTGTATTTCGGTCTTCTAAAGGCGCGAGTCTAAATACTCGATTCTAAAGGCGCGAGTAATCTAAGCTTTCGTCGTCTGAAGACGCTGCGTCGACCGGCAATACACGCTAGGTCTTCTACACGCTTACACGCTTCTACCTTCTAGACGTTCTAGACGTGCGAGAACGCGCGCGGTGGACGAACGATTGAATGAGCTGTGTCGAAACTCGACTTCGTGTACGGCATGGTCGGTGAGCTCGCCTTCGTCGCCTGAGAAATCGAAATGCCCAATGACGAGCGATTCGTCGACACCGTCGTGTTTCGAAAAGCGTCCCAACACGATGGGATACCATATCGCGTCGTCCTCAGGCATATCTGCATACGGTATTTCTTGTTGTTGAAACCACGTCGGAATGATGTCAGCTGACGCGCGCGCGTGAGTTGGAAACAACTTCGCGACGCTCGTGCCGTCGCGAAACGCGCACACAAATTCGTGCTCGACGGCGAGACCACCATCTGGCATCCAACCGCGAAATACGAAGCGCGCGGCTTCAAAAAGATCTTTCGGATCGTTCAAAGCATCGCACGCCAAGGGGTTGAGACCTGCTTTCTCTAGTGCGACGGACCGAGCGACGTCCAGTGGGACTAAATCCTTCTCGCTGTCGACTTCGGCGATGAATCCGGTGTAGCGGCCGGCGAATTCGCCGCGCGTGTGCTTCCCCAGCAGGATGCGACCGTTGGCGACGTCCAAAACGAGAAGCTGAGCAAAACGCTTTGGCGGTCTCGTAAGCTCTGATTTCGGGTACACCTGCTTGTCGATCATATCGGCGAGGTTGTCGCTGGCGCGAGTGACGTTTTGTCCGACGTGATCGCCTTGTGTCCGCGGTTCGTACGCTGCATTCAACGGACGATGCGGAGTGACAAACTGTGGAAGTGGCGCAATGACGGCGTCGTCGTTGAGACCGTTGAATCTCACGAGCGATAATCGATCTCGTCCATCGCGAGATGGTCGAACGCGATGCGGCGTCGCGCGTACGACTCCGTTTGTAAAAATCTCGAAAGCGTCCGACAGAATGCACGTAAAAATGGCCTCATTCTCGTACGCCGGCGCCGAGCGCCACGCACCGTCTCGCCCTTGGAGCTCTAATCCTTCGCACGTCTGATGAAGAAGTGTGAAGAATTCAAAGTCTGTGTGCTCCGAGATACCAACTATTTCCACTTTCGACGCGGCGATTCGTTCGCTGCGTCGCGTAGTCGAGTCCTCCTCGTTCGCTTCGTCACCCACTTTCATCGATGGATATCGCATTGCGCGCATGCTGCAGTGTGACGTATTGCCAAATTTCTTTACCCAGACGTCTTCGTCGTCGACGTGAAGCGCCTTCGCAAAGCATCGATACAGCGTCCTCGCCGCGCCATCGCACGCGCTGTAAAAACTGCAAAACGCACTTTGCATCGCGGGCACCTCCACCGGCCAATCCATAGGTCCAAGTCCTCGTGCCGCGTCGTCACCTCGTTCGTCTCGCACTTGCTCAATCTCACATGAGCTCAACTCTCGAACGACATCAAACGACTCGACGAGCGCGGCTGTTTTCTTTTGGTAAGAGTACTCTTCCAGCAGGGGCACGAAACCACCGCTCTCGTTCGCGTATTGCGAGTGTACGTACAGCGCCTTCACGTCTTCTGGCAGCGAGAAGAACGTTCGGGCGATGTCGTACGTGCGCGCGACGTCGAACGGCGCGACGCGCGACGTTGACGCCTCGCCGACGTCTCGAGCGTCGAGCTCGAAGTAACCGACACGCTCGCTCGACGTCAGCGCTTCACCCAGACGCGCGATTTCGACGTCGTCGCCGTCCGCGAGCTTGATGAGAGATACTCGCGGCACGCTGTCGCTCGCGTGCATGACGCGACGAGCGATCGAACGAGGAGAGTCGTCGCTCACGTCGTCGTGTGACGCGCCGATGCACGAAAAACTCCTCACACGACGACGTGGGCGACGACGAATCGAACGACGACGAATCGCGAGCAAGATGACGAACGCGACGAGCGAGCGAGTTATTGGCGTCGCCCACGACGTGCTGCCACAACGAGCGAAGAAGAAACCGCGACGAGACACAGCGATGACGGAGAGGACGGCTTCGACTTCTTCGGCGGCTGAGGCCGACCCGACGCCGCTGACGACGGACGATGAGGACGTTCGACGGGGATTCGAAAGCACGGACGCGCGCGTCGTGCGATACGCGCCAGAACACGATGACTTTCGAGCGCGCGAGGACGAAGACGAAGACGACATGCGAGCGCGCGAGGACGAAGACGAAGACGACACGCGAGCGCGAAGAGGAGTGCAATACGCTTATAAAGACCACACGGCTGACATTCAGATACACGCCTGGGGATGCGATCTCGCTGAAGCCTACGCCTGGGCCGCGCTGGCGATGTTTGATTACATGACCCCGCTGGAGGACTGCGCTCGAGTGCGGACGACGCGATTCAAGGAAATACGCGCGAGCGGGCATGATTTAGACACCTTGCTCTTCGCATTTCTCGACGAGCTTTTGTTCACGTTTCACACAGAGATGCTCATATGCACGGCGGTGCAAGTTTGCGAGTTCAATCGAGACGAATGGAGTATTCGAGCAGTTGTGGGCGGGACGACGTTCGTCGACGGTGAGACGCGTCAAGGCACGGAGATTAAAGCCATCACATACAGCGCGATGAAAATCATAGAACGAGGCGAGATTAGCAAAGACGATGAAAGCACCGGAGTACATCGCGCAGAGTTGTTCGTCATCGTTGACATTTAGAACGCACACACGTCGTAGTTTAGCAGCATCTATAATACAATTCTCAACCGAGCCACTCTTCGATGGTCGCCTTCGGTTCGCTGAAGACTAAATCATCTTCAGTCAGCGGTAAAGACTCTTCCACGAGCTGCACAAGCTGTCTTCGCAGAGCCATCGTTAGCGCTGGCTGCCGAATCGAAGCGTTGAGCTCGACAAACTGCCCGAGCGAACGTTGCTTCAAGTTGCAGCTCCCCAACATCCCGAAATCCGCCACGGATTCGTCCTCGCTCTCCGCGTACAACACCTTGGCGTGCAGCATGTCGTCTATGAGAAATATTTTCAAGTTGTTCGAGTCACCGCTTCGCCGCGACGCGTTCACGTCGACCAGTCGTTTGAGCGCCTTGCGATTTGCGTCGTGATACACGTTCGGCGTTCGAGGGACGATGAGCGTGAGTGACGCGTCGCGTCGCCTCAACATTTCGGCGAGCATATCCGCTCCCATGGAATCAATGTAGGCCATCGCGACGGAATATTTCGAGTACCTGGTGTCTCGAAGTAACTGTTCCATCGCTTGCTTCACCTCGAAACGCCCGGGAAAGGTCATATATCTAGGGAAAGTCCAGGCGATTGGAGACCAGCCCGTCGGTAGATTACTCGCAAAAACGATATCTGCGTCGTCGTTCGACGTAATCGTGCGCTCGAAGCTTCCCAATGCATACCGCATGGCGTCCACAGCCGCTCGACCATCCGCTCTAATGGCGAAATCGCGCCAATTTGTAAATCTATCGCCGACGTTGACGCCGCCGAATATAACCGACGGCAATCCGGTGCCGTGTTTTCGCTCGACAATCATGAACTTTGCGTGCGTCGCTTGCGAAACCGGTGTGAACGAAAAATGCTCCGCCCCGAGTTCTTCTTGTAGCGCTTCTAACTCTGCCGTTAACGTCGTCGTCCCTTCGCACCATCGCGTGAACTTGCTCACAACGGAACCGTCCACAGAGCACTTCACGCGCACGCCTCGCTTGACCGCTCTCTTCATCGCCGCGACGACTTTGTCGCTCGATTTCCCGCGCTCGAACACGTACACGCTGAACTCTACGCTATCGCCCTTACTCGTCGTTCCAAGTTCACGACACAACGCCTCGACGACGTCGACATACGACGTGAGTAACCGCAGCGGTCTCGCCTTGACCACGCGGGCGCCTTCGTCGAACGACCCCGACGACGAGACGTCGTCGTCGAACGAGCGCGATGCCGATCGCGAGCCCGCAACCGAACGACTTCCGACGCGATGGTTTTCTACCGTCGGCGGCGCGCGGCCGCGCTGCGACGTCTCCGCCGCGTGCGCTCGCACACGATGCCGCGTTGCCGCGTCGCCCCGTCTTCGCGACGCGCGCGTCGACGCGCGCGACCTCGGACGTGCGCGAGGCACGATACTCGCGGCGATGCGCGCCGACATCGACGACGCGCACCGCTCGCGCCTCGCGCCTCGCTCTCGGCGGCACGAACGACGCGACGCGTTTTGGCGTAACCAACCAACCAAAGATACGCTCGCGCGCGCGGGAATTTCAGCGCTTTATTTTGTTGCAGAGGTGAGGTTGGGCGGTGCGGATATCACATCGTACGGCGGTGACGATATCGTGCGATAAGAAATGCGAGATGACATCTACGTCTCATAGAATACAAAGAAAGAATCATGCGCTGCTAAAATCGACTACGCCGCCGTGCCGTCGGCCAAACTCTGGCGGAGGTTTCGTAAGATCCTCCGCGACGCTCCGGCGAGCTCGCCCGGGATTTCGTTTTCGGCGTCCTCTTTCGCAACGCCCGCGTTCGCGAGTGCATTCCTTCCCTTTAACTGTAAAACTCCACCCTCCCTATCGTTTTCACCGAGACTTAGGCTCGTGAGATTGTACGCCTCGTCGAACGCCTTGGCCTCGGCGGCGCCTCCTTCGTGTTTCGTCAGCGCGGTCCGGAGACCGATCACGGACGCGCGCAAAAGGCGGTTCTCCACCTCGAGCGCGGCGTTGGATTCGCTCAAATCTATGATCACCTTATCCCGCACCTCCTCCGTCCTCGTCGCACCGCGCGCACCGATTTCACCTTTTATTCCCTGTCCATCGCGGCCACCGTTCGCGCGCTGATTCCTTCGCGTCTTGGCGGGCGTGAAGTCGTTCGCGGTGAGCAAGAGAAAGAAAAACACGAAGAACATGATGTACCCACGCTGCGCGTTCGCCGCACGCGGGTCCGTCATCACCGTCATAGCGACGGAACGCGAGCAGCTCCACTCAATGTCGATCGACTGGCACTCTTCGCCCCTTCTCACTCGCCCACGCGGGCGACGACGCATTCGCGCTTTCTGACTCAGTAAGCCACACGCTGCATGTTGTCGTTGCGTGCGTTTAATAATACTACAGGACTAAGGTATATCTATGGCGCCGCGTCTCGTTTCGTCGCTCTCGCCTGTATGTTTTTCGTCAACTCGGCTTGAATCTCGATCAATTCGGCGTTCATGCGCGCAATGTGCTGTCTTCGCAGTTCTTCCGTTTCAAACGACCCCTTCATAGCCTTGCGGACGCTTTCAGGAGTGTTGTCTCGCACCAAAGGTACGATTGAATCTCCAATGGCGTCCTCTAAAGCTTCGTACGTCGGCTTCCAAGGCGCCGGCACGGCGTCGTCGAGGCGACTCTTGAACCGTCGGAGCTTGGGCATGAGCGGCGGCGCCGCCTCCTCGATATTCATCTTGATGGTCTCGAGTCGCTTTTTGAGTTGTTTCATTCGCTCCACTTCGTCAAGCGTCGCTTCAACGCGCATAATTTCCTGCTGAATCTTAGAGAGTCGGCTCGCTTTGTCCTCCTCGGTAGTCAAGAGCGCGACGTCGTCGGGCTTGCGTCGCACGAGAAGGCGCACGATGCGCTCTCGAACGCTCTTTCTCCCAGACTTGAGGTCGTTCTGCCTCGCCACATACCTGCGAACCGCACGTCGACGTTTCTGAGTACCTCCGCGCGCGCTCTGTAGCGCTCTCGTCAGTTCTTCCTCCTCCTGGCGCTTCTTCGCTAACGTTTGGATGTCCATCGGTCCGTCTGTGAGAATGGTGAATCGCCCCTTTGGAATCTCCTTGAAGTTCTTGTTTACCACGCGCTTTTCACGGTCCAACGCAGCGTACGCAGCGGCATCCAAAGTGCCTGAGTTGGAGATGGACGCACTCGCTCGCGCTGACGCCCATTTCCGCTTCTCGTACGATACAACTCGCGTCGTCGGACCGGGCAAGCCGCTCTGTCGGCGGAGCGTGTTGCGCACTTGGCGACTCAGATTCCCCACGGCCGGTCCGCCGCAAAAGTAAACCCATGGAATCCACGTGGGGATTCCAAGGATATCTGGATGAGAGTACGAATACAGATGACCGTAGTTGATCAACACGATTTCCGCCACGGGCCCGCACACCGCGGTTAAACTAGCCATGAACAGTCCCTGCGCGCTGTTGTCGAAGAAATACCACGTCGTCACCGCCCATACGCACAAAAATATATCAATCAAATGGTACGGCAGGAAACCATCCACGAAGGGCGATTGCGGCGACGCCAAAATTCCAGAGACGAGGTATTGAAACGCAAAGACGCTGATGCACAGATTGACGCTCACCCAGCTCGGCTGCCAACCCAAAGCGGGCTTGCCTTTTGCATTTTCAATCAACTCTGACGTCCTACTCACGATTTGTTCGGTGCCTTGGAGACCTTTTCGTATCTCAATCTCTCTCGCGCGCTTCACCGACGAGCGAATGCGAAATTCATCGAGACTCGTGTGCCCGAGACCGATGACGATTGCCGCGGCGCCAAACAGCGGTGGCACCCACCACCCAGTCTCTAAAACACCATTTTCGTTCACAAACATGATTCGAAACAGGTCCTTCACCGGTTCGGGGGCTATGAAATTCATGATTGGACCGAACGGCGAGTTCCACAACGGTGCGAATAGGGCATCAAAATGAATTTGCAACGGCGTCGCGTAGTGCAACACGTCGAATCGCGAGTGTTGGTGGTCGAGTAAAGGCCCCAATATTGCCCCCGCCACGAACATCAACGCCACTTCGTTCGCGAACGCGACGCGCTCGCGCTCGACTTCTTCTTCCACGATCTCTGGCGTCATCGCCGGAGCGCGTCCCGTGACACCGGCCAACGCATTTCTCTTTCCGTCGTCGCCGTCGCCGCCGTTCGTCGACGTCGCCGTCCCGCTCGCCGGAGCACCTCCCGTCTTCACGACGCGCGACACCACGCGCGCGGCGTCTTGTCGACGCGATAACGCTTCCATCTCTTCCTCTCGCTTCGCGCGTTCTCTCGCGCGTCGCTCGCTCTTCGCATTCGTCGTCGACGACGCCGGCGTCGGCTCGGATGTCGCGCGCGCGACGACGCGCGCGCGGGCGTCGTCGCGCGCGCGACGTCGCGCGCGCGCGTCGGCCGGCGCCGAGACCGCGCGCGCGACGACGCCCGCGCGCATATTCGCTCGAACCCTCGCTCGCGGTTTCCGCGTCGCGTCGCGCACTCGCGTCGCGCGGCGCGCGCGCACCGACCAACGGCTGCGGACGCCCGCTCGGGGCGCGGAACGTTCGTCGCCGACGGGCGCGTTGACGATGGCGAACGCCGCGTCACGTCACGTTCGCGCGCAACTTCACTCGCGCAGGTCAGGCGACACCGTCCGCGGCGCGTCCGCGGCGCGCGATCGATGGCGCCGTCGCCGTCGCCGTCGCCGTCGCCGTCGCCGTCGTCGCCGCACGCGTTCTCCCCGCACGCCGCGGGCGGGGGGCTTTCGGCGGGCGATGGCGACGGCGCGAGGAAAAGTGGCGCGGCGTCGCGCGGGACCGCGCGAAAAGCGTACGAAGGCGCGAAACAGAGCGTGAAGAAGGCGTACGCGCGCGTGTACGACGACGAGCGGAGCTTGTTGTGCTTTAGCGACGCGTCCAGGGTGCGACAAATGTGCGCGAAAATCGCGCGAGCCACGAGCTTTCAGGTGTTCGTTTTCGCCGTAGTGGCGCTTAACGCCGCTGTGTTGGCGATGGAACTTCCCGAGCGCGCCTACGTCGCTCGAGGAGGCTCCGTACCGCTGACCGCGGACGGGTCGTGGGCGTTGCAAGTGGTTTTTGTCGTCGTCTTCGCGTTCGAAGCACTGGTGAAAGTTATAGCGAGTGGCTTCGCCATCGGATCGAAGGCGTACTTGACGGAGCGAAGCAATATTTTCGATTTCGTCGTGGTTGTGGTTGGGATCGTAGACTTGAGTAGCTCAGGCTCGAGCGGAGTCGGGACGCTGCGACTGTTGCGCACGATTCAGCCCCTTCGAGCGCTGAACAAATTCAAATCTGGAAGAATGGTTCTAGAGACGATTCGGAAATCGATTCCGCTCTTGCTCGACGTCGTGGTATTCATGTCGTGGTTCGTGATCGTTTGCACCGTAGTCGGTATGATGTCGTTCGGTGGTCGCTTGAACTCGCGAGAGTATTCGGGCGCCGGGTCGTCAAACGTCGCGGCGACGGCGATTTGTAGCACCCTCGTCGCCGACTACCCGACGTCGGCCGCGGCGAGCGCGGAAAGCCCAAATTATCCTTCAGATGAGCTGCTATGCCTGAATCGTAGAAAGAATACGCTCGTCTCGAACGATACGTATTGCTGCGATTCCGGCGTGTCACCCGTCGACGGCTTCGTCAACTTTGACGATTTTGCCAAGGGTGCGTTTGTCGTTTTACAAATTATGACGGTCGATGGATGGAATGAGATCGCATGGCCTACCGCGCGGGCCGCTGGGACGGCGCCTGCGTTGATATTTTACTTCGTTGTCGTTCTCATCGGAGGTTTCTTTGTGCTTCAACTGTTCACGTCGGTCATTTGCGCGACGTTGAGTGACATCGAAGATGAAAGCGCCTCGATGGATCGCGAGACGCTCGGTGATGGCGCGACGGGCCTTTCACAAATGTTCGAATCAACGCGACGCTCGGTTTACTCGGAGTCATTCTTGAGCGGCGTTGGATCAACACTCTCGTCGTTCAGGTTGCCAGGTCAGGATGAAATTGATGGTTCCGAGGGCATGCAGAAGTGGCGACTCAAGGCACTCGCTCTCGTCGCTGACGTTCGATTCGAGTCTTTCGTGAACATCACCATTATACTGAACACATTTACGATGATGTCAGTGACTGCAGAACCGAATCCGTCGCTGGAGCTATTTAGAGAAAACGCCGAGTACTTCTTTTTCGCGGTGTTTTGCTCCGAGTTTGCGCTGAAACATTTTGCTGTCGGACCCGTAGCGTACTGGAAGACGACGTGGAATCGACTGGATGGCTTGGTCGTTCTCTCCGGTATAATTGATGTGACACTATCAGCTATAAGCTCTGGATCTGGCGTGAACCTGTCCTTCCTTCGCATACTGCGCGTGTTGAGAGTTTTGCGCATTGCGCGCGTCTTTCGTAGGAGTACGAGCTTTCAGAAAATATTGCGTGCGGTCGTACTAGGAGCGCAGCGTATTTGGGTGTTTTTATTGGTATGGGCAATCTTCATGATTATGTTTGCGATCCTCGGTACGCAGCTCTTTTCTGCGAAAGGTGATTTGGACGATGAGAGATTGAATTTCAGAGACTTTTTTTCGTCCATCGTGACGCTCTTTGTGGTGAGCACGGGCGAGAACACGTTTGAAGTCGCTTGGGGCACTATGAAAGCTGACGGTGACGCGGCGGGACTTTACATGGTCGTTTGGTGCTTGATCACGACATCGATTTTGGCGCTCGTACTTGGAATTCTTATCGATTGTGTCACCGAAGAAGGTAAAGTCGCATCGATTATCACCATGAAAGTTCCGCGACGAGAGCGCTTTGCGCGGGAAATGGCTAAATCCATGGGGTTTGACGAAGACGACTTCCCTGAATGGGTTCATCTCAAAGCAAACGAGGCGTGGACAAAGCGCAATCAAGAGCGCTCGAGGGCGAAGAGCGCAACGGAAGCAGGTTTAGGTCTCGATGAAGACGAAGAGAAGACAGACAGCGACAGCGACAGCGACGACGACGAAGTCGAAGGTGATGAAGTAGCGCTACATGTGTTTGGCGATCCGTTCGAGGCGAGGCGCTTGCGCAAAGAACGAATCGCTCAAATGCGACGCGTCCACGAAGTTGCGGTCGTGCGACATTGGCTCGTGACGCTAGGTTATGAGCATCACTCTGCGAAATCGCTCGAAGTCGCGAAGACGATGCGGCGGCGATCCGTGATAAAGGCTCGCGAGCGACTGGCCAAGTCGCACAAGGCGAACGAGTTGAAGCGTCGAGCAATTGTTGACAGCATCAGCGCCAAACTTTTGGATCGTGATGACGTCGATGCGAGTCGCTTAGTTCCACTCAGCGTCCGCTGCATCATGACAAAGGACGAGGACTTACACGCAGACCTCAACTTGATCGACATCAACGGCGACTTTATTCCGCATCATGCCCTCTTTCCCGACAACGACCCCGTAGCTGAGGCGGAATCGTTGGTGCATTACGTGCGAAATGATAACTTTCGTATAGCGATGTCATTTTACGGCATTGATGAATCCGACGAAAGAGACCAACTAAGACTCAAGGCGCTTCGCTTCGTGAAGCATCCTTGGTTTGACGTTGTCGTATTGCTCTTGATTGGTGCGAGTTCAGTATTGCTCGCCACGGAAACGAACTCGTTTCCAGCGGCTGACTCGAATATGGAAAGGGTATACTTGATTCTCGATATTTGTTTCAACACATGCTTCACCATCGAAATGTGTTTGAAACTGTTTGGGCTTGGGGCGTGGAGGTTTCACGGGTCGTACTTCAAGTCGAAGTTCAACATCATGGATGCCGTTGTGGTCGTCACTTCGTGGTTGATTGTCTTGCTTGGCGACGCTCTGCCAATACGATCGTTACGCGTTGTGAGGGTTCTACGTCCTTTACGATCGGTTAAACGAATTAAGGGGTTGCGAGTCGTAGTCGAAGCCATCATGTCTTCACTGCCGGCGATTTCATCCGTGTGCGTGGTCGGCCTCGCGATGCTCACGATGTTGTCAGTGCTGGGTATGGAGTTGTTTCTGGGCAAGATGCATCGTTGCACGAACACCGCGGTGACTGTTGCGAATAAAACGCAGTGCTTAGCGGCGGGGGGAGTTTGGCGAAAGGCAAAGTTTAACTTTGATTCCTTTCCGGAGGCTTTCCTCAGCGTGTTCATCATCGCTACCGGCGACAATTGGCAAGACCTCATGTACGAAGCGATGGATGTCGTCGGCGTAGATCAAGAACCTATCCGAGATAACGCCAAGTGGGCGTGCGTTTACTTTTTCGTATCGATTCTCTTTGGCTTCTTGCTCTGGGCAAATCTCTTTGTGTCGGCGCTCATCGACAATTTCAATCGTATCGCACACGACGAGAACGACGGCAAGCTGCTTGTCACCGATGAGCAACGCGTGTGGCAGCAAGCAATGTTACTCGCCACGGTGCACGCTGACAACTCTTGGCGTAGATCACCACCGGAAACGCCCTGGAAAGCCGTCGTGCATGGCGTAGTGTCTAAGTATACCTTTGACGCGTTTTCCGTCTTCATGATCGTACTCAACATGGTCACGATGATGGCAATACGCGCGAACCCGTCGAAATCTGAGGACGACTATCAAGTTTGGATGGGAAACACGTTAGCGATCTGGTACATGCTTGAGGCTTATCTTTTGATCGTCGCCATGAAGTGGAAAAATTACTGGCAGAGCGGTTGGAATAAGATCGATTTCATCGTGGCAGTTAGCGGTGTCGTCGGTCTACTCATCCCGGATGTTTACGAGAGTGGCGTTGGTGGAGCTTTCCGTATGCTGAGATTTTTGCGATTGTTTAAAATTGTTCAGGTGAGCAAAGGTCTGCGAACACTTTTCGCGACATTCTTGTCGGCGATTCCTGGAGTCGTCAATGTCGCGCTTTTATCTCTGCTGTTCATGTACATCTATGCTTGCCTCGGTGTCGCACTTTTTGGCGACATGTCTTCAGATTACCTCGGCGCTGCACTTTCGGAGTACTCAAACTTTGTGACGTTCCCAAAAGCGATGGTGAGTCTTTTTGTGAGTTACACTGGAAATTGGCAAGGATACTTCACCGACATTTACGTCGACGATCGCTGTTACGAAAACACATCGCTACCGGCTAATGTGACGTGCTCTCCCCGCTACGTGAGCATATTTTATTTCGTCACGTACGTCATCACGGGCGTCTTTTTCCTTGGGAACTTGTTCATCGCCATTATCCTTGAGCGATTTAGCTTTTGTGCCTCAGAAGAAGGTGTGGGTGGCAGTGGCGAGAGCAACTTCCTTTACGCCACGATGACGTTGAAGCGTGTGGCGCGTCAAATTTCTCGTAGCGTACGCGAGGCGACCAAGCTCGCGCCGAGCGAACGGCAAGATGCATATGTTGAGAAGCGTCGGGCGCGTTCGAAGGCAGGCAGCGGCACTGCGACGCCGAGCACGCCGCATTTGAGCAAGAACAATAGCATTCAGCGCGCGAGCACGGCGAGCACTACGCCGGCGTCTGCATCGCCGCATGGCGATTTCGATCCGTTCGATGATCCAACCGATGAAGTCATCGATACTGTGCGATCCAACCTTGAAGAAATTCGCGCTAAAACGCAGTCTCCGATCGCAGTCGAAGACGATCTCGACTTTGAAGACGTCAAGTCTGCGCTGAGAGACGCGTTACCAACCCAAGACGCGGCGTCTCTTTTGGCGGCGGCGAACGCCGTTGATCGGCTCGTGCGTTCGCGCAGTCGCTCTCGAAGCGTTAGTCGGGGACGCACAAGGGTATCATCTGCAGGTGATATGGCTTTTGAAGATGTGAACCGAAGCGACGACGATGATGGCACCCTCGAGATGATTCGCGCGACGAGCTCGACGCCGACGCCGACGCGAGGTCGTAGTGTTGCGCGAGTGCATAGTCAGCGGTCGCGAGTGGAAAGCGCTACAGCGCGTATGAAGATGGCGACATCGGCTGGATCGTCGCGGCATGGCTCGAGCGATGAGGAGTCCGACGAAGCGCCGCGCGCTTACGGAAACGGCTCACGCGCGTACGAACGCGAGTTCGAAGCGTCTTCAGACGACGAAAGCTTAGATTACTCGCGCCTTTAGAATCGAGTATTTAGACTCGCGCCTTTAGAAGACCGAAATACAAGTGAAACGACACGCAAAGAACGAGTAACAGGAAGAGAATCATCGCGCTACACCTTTGAGGCTAAGTTTTTGTTGGCGTTCTCGATGACCTGCAAACGGGCGCTACGCCGCTTGCTCGACGAGTAAAGCCAAACACCGACCATAGTAATCGTGTATCCAGCTACGCTGCGAAACGTCTGGCACGAACACTGAGGACAGAACTTTGACGCAAGAGTCCGGAGACGTCCGGAGCGTCGAGGGGGAAGTCTGCGGTGCCGTGTTAGTCGACGAGTGACGGTCGTCGCGTGCCTTCGGAAGAGA
>Ga0255765_1001713_pt1 | contig 26541 bp, 17 predicted proteins | sample 041ome_8_FD_179965 | JGI IMG/M metagenome (GOLD analysis project Ga0255765, IMG submission 179965) | Coastal salt marsh microbial communities from the Groves Creek Marsh, Skidaway Island, Georgia - 041407BS metaG (version 2) | ecosystem: Environmental > Aquatic > Marine > Intertidal zone > Salt...
CGCCGCGCCCTTCGCGCCGCCGCGCATTCGCCGCGCGTCCCACAGTCCGCGCGGTCCAACTAGGGTTTAGGCTAGGGTTGAGCGCGTCCTCGCGCGCGGTCGGCGCCGGGTCGGCGTCTCTCGCGCGACGATTCCGTCGTTCGCACACGCCGACGCGCGACGGTGCGTGCGCGACGTCGATCGGATCGTCGACGCGGACGACGCGGACGACGCACCGCGGCGCGCGATCGCGCGCGCGCGGAGCACCGACGCGCGCCGAGCGAGCGACGACTGACGAAAGCCGCGACGATTCGGCGATCGTCTCGCAGGACCTCGACACGGATCGAACGCCGCGATGGCCATCTCGATGGTGCGCGCGATGACGATGACGACGACGACGACGACGACGACGACGACGACGACGCGGAAGACGACGCGGACGACGCGGAAGACGCGAACGCGAACGACGACGCGAGCGGGAAACGTAAACATCGCGGACAACGTGACGCAACTCGTGGGATGCACGCCGATGGTGTACTTGAATAAGACGTCGGAGGGATGCGGGGCGGAGATTGCGGCGAAACTCGAGATAATGGAACCGTGCTGCAGCGTGAAGGATCGCATCGGATGGAGCATGATCGCGGCGGCGGAGGAAGAGGGGAAGATTACGCCGGGGAAGACGACGCTCGTGGAACCGACGAGCGGGAACACCGGCATCGGATTGGCCTTCATCGCGGCGGCGAAGGGGTATAAGCTTACGCTTACGATGCCGGCATCGATGAGCCTCGAGCGACGGATTCTGTTGAAGGCGTTTGGGGCGAATTTGGTGTTGACGGACCCGGCGAAAGGGATGAAGGGAGCGGTGCAAAAGGCGGAGGAAATCGCCGCCAAGACGCCGAACTCGTACGTGCTGCAACAGTTTGAAAACCCGGCTAACCCGAAGGTACATTTTGAAACCACGGGACCGGAGATTTGGGAAGACACCGCGGGACAGATCGATATCTTTGTCGCGGGCGTCGGGACTGGCGGCACCATCACCGGCACCGGTCGCTACTTGAAGAGCAAGAACCCGAACATTAAGATTGTCGCCGTCGAGCCGACGGAGTCTCCCGTGCTCTCGGGCGGTGGACCGGGTCCGCATAAGATTCAAGGCATCGGTGCGGGCTTTATCCCGGGTATTTTGGACATGGACGTCATCGACGAAGTTGTGCAAATCGCGAGCGACGACGCCATATCGATGGCCAAGGAGCTCGCGTTGCAAGAAGGTTTGATGGTCGGTATCTCCTCCGGTGCCGCGGCCGCGGCGGCGATTCAGCTCGCCAAGCGCCCGGAGAACGCTGGTAAGCTCATCACGACGGTGTTCCCGTCCTTTGGCGAGCGTTACTTGTCTTCCGCGCTGTACAGCACGATTCGCGAGGAAGCCGAAACCATGACTGCAGAAAGTTGAGTAAAGGCGCGCGAGTTTTCCAATAGCAGTTTTGAAAATCCCACGAACTTACGTAACGTGTGATGTCAATAAAAAGAACAATCAATCTATTTATACTTCGAGTGCGCGATCACAATCCTACTAATTTTACACCGCCGCTCAGAGCCGCTCGCAAAGGCGCTTGCGGCGCCGACCGCTTCGCCGACGTAAAGGAAGAACCTCGAGCAGTCAGCGCACGAAGAGGGGCATTAACGGCGATGTTTACCGTAACATCGCGCCGTTGTCGCCGATGAGCGATGTTTCGTGGGGATGTCGATCGCATGCTCGCCGTCGGTGCCACCGCCACGCCCGGACTCTTCGCCTTGTCTACCCGAGACGGCTTCAACGCCAGGACGCCGACGGCGCTCGCTACGCCCACGGCAACGGCGCCAGCAAGAAGGGCGCCCGAAAACACGAATTTATCAATACTCACGATGTACGGCGCGACGACGGCGAAACAACAGATCAAAACGAGCGTCATGGCTTGCGAGCTCAAGACAATCGCCGCCGCAAGTTGGCCGTCGTTTTCGTGCTCGGCCGAGTATTGCATGACGATGGACGGCACAGGCATCACGCACAGCGCGGCTATGACGCCTCGCGCGAGCGCGAAACTTTGTGGAATGAATAATGTACATACCGCCGCCGATAGCAACCCAAGACCGTATTTCACGCCGATAAATTTAGCCACCGCTTGCACTTGCATTCGGTCCATCGCTGGCTTGAAAAGGACGCCGAGCGTGAGCAACACGATCGGGTTATTCGCGTTCGCCAGCGGCACGACGAGCTGCGAAGCAGTCTGAGGGAGTGCAATACCAGTGAAGTTCATCATACTGGCCAATGTCACCGCGATCACCGGTGGAAATTTCGCCACCTTCCAAAATAAATCCTTCATCGTGAGGTTGCTCGCCTCGGCGGCTTTGCGAGCCGTCGATACCGCCGCGTTCGTCGCCGCAATCGTCCCTTCGCAATCCTTTACCGTCGTAGCCTCGACAAACTCGTTGTCTTCCCATAATCCCGCCTTGACAGCGCCCGTGCGCAGCACGCGAATCCCCGTCCCGTCGAACCGACCGCGCTTGAACTCGCCGGCGTACGAACCGCCCTTGCCGTACGTGTACACCCCCAAGCCATCCTTGACGTTATTCTTCCACTGCCCTTCGTACGTCGCCCCGCTCGGGTACTTGTAACACCCGTACCCGTGCTTTTTCTTATCTAACCACTCCCCGTCGTAAATCCCACCGTCGTCGTGCACGGCTCGAGACGCGTCGCCGTGCTTTTGCTCGGCGGCGAAAATAGCCTTCGCCGCGCCGAACACCACCACCGCGTTCGGAGCGTCCCACATCGCGCATAGCGCCAGACCAGGCACCCCCCATATCGCTTCCACGAACGGGTACGCAAACATTCCTAAATTCACCCCCGTCGCGCTCCCGACGGCTAACCCTCTCGCGCGCGCCGGCGACTTGCGATACGCGAGGTACGCCCCGAACGAACATCCCACGCCCACGAGCAACGAGCACGCGGGAATGATCGCGCTCACCGTGGATACGGTCGCACTCAATCCACTGGACGCGCCCACCGCGCTCGCGCGCGTCATGACGTACAGTAACAGCGCTGGAAGCGTCACGTTCGTGGCAAAGCGAAAGACGGTTTTGCCATCTTCGAGGGTAAGTATTTTCAGCGCGCGCAGCGCGTAGCCGACGGCGATGAACGCCGCGTTCAGAGCGACGCGATGGAGAATGACTGCGCTATCCGTCATGGCGGGAATCCGCTGCGAGAAACGCGCGAGGGTGAGTGAGGCCTCGAGGTGCGGTGGGTGAGGACGGAGACGCGCGTCGCCCGTGACGCTCGCGAAACGATGCGCGGATGCGATTCGTCGGTAGAAAGAGCGTGCGGATGTGGTTATTGTACAGTCGTTTATCGTTCTTAAATATCGCGACGGACGCTCTACGAGTGGGTGGTGTCGCTGTTCGCGTCGGTCACAGAACTTCCTGAATGGGGTCGAGCCGCGAATCGGTCGAGCCGCCGCGCGCGGCGTCTCGCCGTTTGCGTATAATTGGCACGACGAGACGCGTGAGGTAAATCGTGAGGATGGCGCCGAAACCCACGATCCACCCGATCCACCACTTGCTGTCGAGTAGAACAACAGAAACAGAGACGATCAGCTGAACTACTTGCATCGGTGCGCCGAACTTGAGGAAATTGGCGAAAACGTAGCCGCCTGGACCGTACACCATCAAGTTGGTTTGGTAACCAAATGGAGACATGAACGATGCCGAAGCGGCGAGCATGAGCAAGTAGCTCATCTGAACGTTATCAATCCCTTGCTTTTCCGCAGCGCCAGCGGCGATGGGGAACATGAGCGCGGCGGCGGCGTTGTTACCGACGATGTTGCACAACACAACTGTGGCGAGGTAGACGGCGACGAGAATTCCCGGCTTCCCAGTACCCATGCCGTTGCCGGCGCTCACGAGCGTCGATGCAATCCCGGCAGCGACACCACTTTGCTCCATCGCCGCGGAAATTCCGAACGCGGCAGCTATCGTGACAATGACGTCCCATTTGACCGCCGCGCGCGCCTGCTCCTGTGTCAGACATCCCGTGGCGAGCATGACGCCCGAAGCCAGTAACGCGGCGACGAAGAGATCGAGCGCACCGGCGACAAAAACAGCTATCATCACTACTGCTGTGCCGAGAGAAGGAAGAAGCTTGTCGAATTGCGGCGGAGCGGAGTCTTCGATTTCAGAGATGAGCGCAAACGTCGGATCCGACTTATGATCAAGCAAAAAACTCGTCGACGTGTCCAGGAGCAAAACGTCGCCCGCTTCGAGTACGATATCGCCGATTCTCGCCTGTATACGCCCTCCACTGCGTTGGACAGCGATGATGACGGCGTCGTAACGCGTTCTGAAGTGCGTGTCACGGACGCATCTCCCCACGAGCGAGCTCCCTTGTGATATCACGGCTTGCACTAATCTTCGATCAGTTTTACGGACGTGCTTGAGCTTTTCCACTTGATTTTCTTGCGAAACTAACCCAGGAATGCGTCGAAGCGTCTGCATACCGTTCATATCGCCCGCAAACCACAAAATATCTTCACCATTAAGAATTGTCTCGGCGTCCGGTATGCGCATTTCGCTGCTCGCGTTCGATTGAATTGCCGTGCAAAATAAACCCGGCACGTTCGCCAGATCAACGCCTCTGATGGTTTTGCCATCCAACGCCCCTCCACTCACGACGCGCATGGGAATGGCAAACTCGTTAAAGTTAAGTTCGGTCTTCGCGTCGGTGAGCAAAACCTCCAAATCGTTCCCGCACGTGTACGTCGACGCCTCGATGGCATCCAAGGACAAATTCCGTCGCGAACCTGGCGAAGGAAGTCCACGTCGCGAGTTTTCCGCTGACGCAGCTTCACGTTCTTGCTTTTGCACCAGAAGTGGGCTCTCTTGAGAGACATGAAGCATAAGAATATCGTTGGCTCGGAAAATCGTCGTCCCGAGATGCCCTCGGCGGACGTCGTTCCCTGTCCCTGATTTCTCGCCCATACTCTGCACCGCCATTATGGACGCTTTAAATTTGTGCCTAAACTTGCACTCCGATGGCGTTGTGCCGACGAGCGGAGAGTTTTCGAGTATGCGAGCGCGAATGACCTCAACCGACTGAGTGAAATAGTCATGCTCACGCATATCGTCGCTTAATTGTCGTCGACGCTCACCGTGCTTGAAGTTGTAATCTAAACTTGCGCGTCCACTTTGCGTTCTCTGCTCGCTCGGCGGTGATGCGGCGGCTTTATCGCTCGCGCTCCCGTCGGCGTCTTCGTCGTTGCCGCTCGACTTGAACTTGCGAAGCATCTTTTCGTACGTGTGCAACTCTATACTCGCTCGCCCATCTTTTCTCGACTCCCGATGCATCCACGCAACGCCTCGAATACCACTGTCGTCCTGCGACTGACCAGTGAGCGAGGGCGTCCTCGCGCGCGGAGGAAACGTCACCGTGCTTTCGGCGTTTTCACCTGAGCGTTCATTGGTCTTGCGATAATCGTCGAACGAATTCCTCTTCTCTTCTAACATTTTCTCCTCCACTTCGTGCGTGAGCGGCACCAAGCCGTGTGTTTTACACACTTCCCCTATGCGATCGACGAGACCGGTGAAGATCAAGATGTCACCAACCTCGAGAATGAAATCTGGTTGTACTGCGCGCATCAGCATGTCGCCTCGCTGCACGCTGACGAGATACAACCCATTCAACCCGCGCAAGACAGCGACTTCGGCGTCCACGACAGGTGAACCACGCGGAACGACTGCACCTACGGTTAAATCGTCCATATCCATGTCTTGCCCCCCCGCGCGATTGCCGTCTCGCGCGCCGCCCGGCAGCAATGCCGGCGCCGCGATGAGCATGTACGCCAACCCGCTCAGCAACACCGGCACGCCAAACTTCGACAGCTCAAACAACCCGAGCGCGCGTTCATTGGGATATCGCTCCCGTCGCATGCCATCGACGACCAAATTCGTCGACGTCCCGATCAGCGTGCACGTGCCGCCTAAAATCGAGCTAAACGACAGCGGTATGAACAACTGCGCCGACGAAATCTTACACTTCCGCGACCACTTCTGCACGATCGGTATCATGATCGCCACCACCGGCGTATTATTCAAAAACGCGCTCACCACCGCGATCGGCACCATCAACCGCAGCTGCGCGTCCGCCGCGCTCTTCGGCGTCCCCAAGGCTTTGCTCATGTAATAGTCCAGCGCGCCCGTGTTCGATATCCCCGCCGCCACGACGAACAAGCACGCGACGGTGAGCAAGCCTTTATTGCTGAACCCCTTCAATCCCTCGCCCAGGTCCACGATCGAAGCCGCGAGCTCGAGCGCGAGCGCGCCGAGCATCAACACGTCCGGCCCCGCGACATTTTTCAGCAGCGCGATGAACATGACGGCGACGACGCTCACGCAGTACGGCCCGTGCCACGCGGGCGCCATGACGACCGATAGGCGCTGCGCGCGCGCGTCGACGGCGCGCGCGCCGCTCGAGCGCGTCGCGCACCGACTCGCGCGCGCGTCTCAATGCGTCGACATCGCCGAAGACCTCGAGGTCGCGCATTCGCGCGCATCGCGCGCCGCATTCGCGCTCGCGTGCTCGAGCGTCGCGACCGACGCGAACCGTCGTCGTCGTCGTCGTCGTCGCGTCGTCGCGTCGTCGCCGTCGCGCGCGCGCGGTCGGACCGCGCGCGAATCGTTCCGTCGACGGCGGCGTCGGCGGCGGCGAATCGACGGCGGCGAGCGCGCGCGATGGCGAAAGACGCGGGCAAGCGAACCGCGACGAGCTACGACGCGGATGAAAAGATATCGTTCGAGACGTCGGAAGGGATCGAACCGCGCGCGACGTTCGACGCGATGGGAATTCGTGAGGATTTGCTGCGCGGGCTGTACTCGTACGGGTTCGAAAAGCCGAGCGCGATTCAACAGCGAGCGGTGGTGCCGATAATATCCGGACGGGACGTGATCGCGCAGGCGCAGAGCGGGACGGGGAAGACGTCGATGATATCGCTGGCGCTGTGTCAGATGTTGGACACGACATCGAGGGAGGTGCAGGGATTGGTGCTGTCGCCGACGCGAGAGTTGGCGGTGCAGACGGAGAAGACGGCGCTGTCGCTGGGGAATTTTATGAACGTGCAAGTGCACGCGTGCATCGGGGGACGGTCGATCGGGGATGACATTCGTAAATTAGATTACGGCTGTCACATCGTCAGTGGGACGCCGGGACGGGTGTTCGATATGATAAAGCGGCGGAATTTACGCACGCGCGGGATTAAGATTTTGGTCCTCGACGAGGCGGATGAAATGTTGAATAAAGGGTTCAAGGAACAGATTTACGATGTGTATAGATACTTGCCGCCGGAAACGCAGGTGGTGTTGGTGAGCGCCACGCTGCCGAACGAAGTGTTGGAGATGACGAGCAAGTTTATGACGGATCCGATGCGCATCTTGGTCAAGCGCGACGAATTAACGCTTGAAGGTATTAAGCAGTTCTTCGTCGCCGTCGAACGCGAGGAATGGAAGTTCGACACGCTTTGCGATTTGTACGACACGCTGACGATCACGCAAGCGGTGATCTTTTGCAACACGAAGAAGAAGGTGGATTGGCTCACGGAGAAAATGCGACAGAACAACTTCACAGTCTCCGCCATGCACGGCGACATGCCTCAAAAGGAGCGCGAGGAAATCATGAACGAGTTCCGAGGCGGTACGACGCGCGTATTGATCACAACCGACGTCTGGGCGCGCGGTATCGACGTTCAACAAGTGTCTTTAGTCATCAACTATGATCTTCCGGGCAACCGTGAAAACTACATCCATCGCATCGGTCGCTCGGGGCGATACGGACGCAAAGGCGTCGCTATCAACTTCGTCAAGGCAGACGACGTGCGTGCGCTCAGAGATATCGAACAGTACTATTCCACGCAAATCGACGAAATGCCCATGAACGTGGCCGACTTGATTTAGAAGAAACCCACGTGTAACGAGAATCGTCCAAACCGCGCAATCTTCATACTTCGACTCTCTCTCTTTCTCTTCATCTCTTCATGGCGACCCGCCGTCGCACCGTCGGCCGCGAGCTCGAGCGCTTGATCGATAGAACCATCTATCCCGGTTTCATTCGCTCGCAATTGACAGTGTTTAAAGAGGACGGCTCGATACAAGAGGGTGCTGGCAAGGTATTGCGCGCGCACACACAAACGTTCAGGAACTGACCAACCACAGTACTGCGGTGCCGTAGGATCGATCAAAAAACAAAACGCTCTCTACAGCGTCACCGCACGCGTGCCACGATTTGATTTGTGCCTGAGTCCCAAGGATGTCGACGACGACATCGTTCAGATCGACACCATTCTCGAAGCCTTGGAACCTGGGTATCCTCCGCCAGAGATCGACGAACGTCGCCGTAGTCGCGCGGACGTGAAATATTACGAGAGCGCGAGCACGACGGAGGGAAGCGACGATACAGAACGAAAAGAGCGAAAGCGGTTGAAAAAGAATGAATACAGTCGAATTTACAGAGCACGAAAGATGAAAAAGTTGAAGACGTTGTCGGCAAATCAGCCCCTCGCGTCGACGCACAAGAAATCGCAATCGTTGGTGTGCCCGCATTGTGGTTTTATCGGGAAGCGTGCCGCCGGATTCGCGAATCATCTTCGCGCATGCCGCCGCCGACACGGGGACGAGCCGACGCCGACGCCCTCGCCCGACGAGGCGGCGTCGGAACAACACGAACGACGAGAACACGAACGACGAGAAGAACAAGAACGACGAGAAGAACAACAAGAACAAGAAGAAGCACGAGCACGACATGCTAACACAATTGACATTCTTGAGGACACAATTGACATTCTTGAGGACACTCGGCGACTCGCAGGCGACCAAATTACGCTCTCGTTGCCTATTATCGTCCTGTCGCCCGAATGCCGAATGACCGAGTCGCCTGAATGCTGAATCGCCCGAATACTGAACTATGTGAAATACGAACTGTACAAACACTACTGGCACGCTACTGACTACTACGTTAATCTACAACTCAGCCACTCGTTTCGTCAACTCTTCCGTTTCCTCGTCATCGCTGTCTTCAGATTCTTCGGATGATTCATCCTCTTCTTCGGCGAGTTTATTGCGAAAGTTGTTTCCCGAGCGCTCGATCGCGTTTCTGGACCGATTGAAATTCCTTTCGAGCGGTGGTAAATCGTCTTCGCTCTCATCGTCGTCCTCACCATCGCTCTCACTCTCGCTCGGTGGCATCATGTCCCGTCTCGGCGCCGCCTCCGGTCCCCCGAGCGTTAACCACTTGTTTTGCGTCTCGATGACTTCCTCGCTCGTGCGGCACTGCATGTACGACTCCAACAGCTCGCGATTGAGAGAAATGAATCCGTGTCCCCATTTGAACTTATTCATCAGCGCTTCCGCGGCATCGCGATACCCCGCGATGTACAGTCCGCCCGCCAGCGCCTCGGCGCACGTCAGCTTACACGGCTTGCCGTAATTCACCGGATTCGCCGCCACCAACCAAGGCAACAGTCTCGGCGCCGCGCTGTGCAATCGCTGAAACGGCACGTCATCCAATCGATTCCACGAACAATCCACGACCGCCAACCCGTTTGCGTTCAAAACCTCGTAATCTTTCGGCGAGATCGTCTCCGTCGCGTTCGGCGTCAGCGCCACGCCCGCCCACCGCTGCTGCACGCGCAGCTCGCGCAGGCACCCGAGCCTCGCCAGCTTCCTTCCGCTGCACCGCTTCGGATCGCACTGCGCCAGGTCCCACATCGCCAGCGGCACCGGGAACCGCGTCGGCGCGCTCGACGCGTCGTCGTCGTCGTCGTCGTCGTCTTCGTGGCGTCGCGCGCACCCGGCGTCGACGCACGAACAGAATCCTTTCCCACCGCGCGCCCAATCGGGCAAGACGCTCTTCGCGTCGCCGCGCCCGCGCCCGCGCCCGCGCGCGCCGCGCCCGCGTCCCGCGCCCTGGCGTCCGCGCGCCATGTCGCGCGCGCGTCGCGTCGCGTCGTCGCGTCCCCGCGTCGTCGCGTCGCCGCGTCGGCGCCGGCCGTCGGCGCGAAATCGCACCGCGTGCGGCGCTCGCGTACACGGTCTTCAGACGCGTCGTGTACGTAGCTCGCGCGGTCATGATAAATGGGCGAATCTCGCGCGTTCTACGTACGTAAAGGCGCGGCATTTTTCAGGTTTTCGCCCCGAAGGCGCGCGCGACGCCGCATTCCGAGACGCGTCCGCGCCCGCTCTCGCGCGCACAAGATGATGTCTCTCACCTCGCGATCGCTCACGGTGCGTGTGAATATAGCCCCCATCGTCGACGCGCGACTGCGACGCCGCGCGACGGTGGTGCGCGACGCCGCGCGACGATGACGACGCGCTTCGGAAGATTCTTCCAGGGTCGTCCGGCATCGCGCGCGACGACGACGACGACGGGGGGACGCGACGCGCGCGACGCGCGCGCGACGCGGCGTCTGGATGAGAAAATTTTCGCGCGTTGGATCGCGCGACGGCGCGGTGACGGCGACGCGCGAGGACGCGCGTGCGTGGGCGCGGGAGGAGGCGCGCGCGAGGGGCGCCTCGCCGCCGTCGGACGGCTGGGGTGCGAAGCCGTCGACGCGACGGCGCGCGAAGGGCGCGACGGGCGCGAACGGCGTCGAGCGTGGTGGTGAAGAATAGTGCGCGAGCGATGACGCCGACTGACGATGATGATTGATGATTGATGACGCGCGCAGACGTCGGCGCTGACGGCGAAGCAGAGTCGACGCGGTGGCGGCCGCCGCCGCGTCGCGATGGTTCGCGCCGAGGCGAAGGATATCACGTTTGACATGAGTTCTCGACGCAAGATTCAAGCTGGAATCGATAAATTGGCGGATGCGGTCGGGGTGACGCTCGGTCCTCGCGGGAGAAACGTGGTGCTCGAGGAAAAGTTTGGGATGCCGCAAGTGATTAACGACGGAGTGACCATTGCGCGCGCCATCGAATTACCGGATCCGGTGGAGAACGCCGGTGCGCAGCTCATCAAGGAAGTCGCAGGGCGAACGAATGACTCTGCAGGCGATGGCACGACGACTGCGTCCGTGCTCGCGCGTGAGATGATCAAGTACGGCTTGCAATCTGTCGCCGCGGGCGCCAACCCGGTGACGGTGAAGCGCGGCATCGACAAGACGTCTGAATTCTGCCGTCAAAAGCTCGACGAGCTCACGATTCCGGTGCGCAACCAGCAAGATATCCGTGCCGTCGCTTCCATCTCCGCGGGTAACGATGTCTCCATCGGTGACATGATTGCCGAAGCCATCGAAAAGGTTGGCCCGGATGGCGTCTTGTCCATCGAAAACGGCACCGGTTTGGAAACCGTTGTCGAAGTCGAGGAGGGCATGGAAATCGATCGCGGTTACATTTCTCCGCAATTCGTCAACGACGACGAACGCTTGATGGTTGAATTTGAAGGCTGTCGCGTTTTGATCACGGACGAGAAGATTGAACAAGTTCAAGTGCTCGTGCCACTTTTGGAAGAGGTGTCCCAAGCGGGGTCCCCGCCGCTCTTGATCATCGCCGAAGACATCACGGGCGAAGCGCTCGCCACTTTGGTGGTCAACAAGATGCGCGGCGTGCTTAAGGTGGCCGCCATCAAGGCGCCGGGTTTCGGTGAGCGTCGTAAGGCCTTGTTGCAAGACATCGCCATCGTCACTGGCGCTCAATACATCGCCAAGGATCTCGGTCTCAGCGTCGCGCGCGCGAACATGGACTGCCTCGGCTACGCCCGTAAGGTTTCCATCGCGCAAACGACGACCACCATGATTGCTGATGGTGCGTCCAAGGAAGACATCGACCTTCGCGTGGCTCAACTCAAGCAAGAGCTCGCGGAGACGGATTCCGTGTACGATACCCAAAAGCTTTCCGAACGCATCGCCAAGCTCGCCGGTGGTGTTGCCGTCATTAAGGTTGGCGCCGCGACCGAAACTGAATTAGAAGAACGCAAGCTTCGTATTGAAGATGCCAAGAACGCCACTTTTGCCGCGGTCGAGGAAGGCATCGTCCCGGGTGGTGGCGCCGCTTTGGTGCACTTGAGCAAGATGATCGACGAATTCAAGCCGACCCTCACTAACGCCGAGGAACGCTTGGGCGCGGAAATCGTTCAAAAGGCGCTTCTGGCTCCGTGCAGACTCATCGGCGACAACGCTGGCGCGGAAGGTGATGTGATTGTGCAACACGTCATGGATGGCGAATTCAACTTTGGTTACGACGCCATGACTGGCGAGTACGGTGACTTGATTGATAAGGGCGTTCTCGACCCGAAGAAGGTCACCCGCTCTGGCGTGCAAAACTCTTGTTCCATCGCGGGTATGGTGCTCACGACGCAAGCGGTCATCACTGAAATCCCTAAGAAGAAGAAGAAGGCTGCCGGCGGCGCGGCCGCGCCCGATCCCGAAGCGTTCTCCTTGTAAGAAGCGTTGCGCGCGAACACAAAACATTAGAGCAGTAGAAGCTTCTTAATAAGCGACAACATTATTTTCACACTCATTCAATCAACACGTGTTTCTTTAAATTGACAACTAGCGACAATGTGTCGCTCAAATCTCTAATGTATCTATGAGTTTCGAGGAAAACTCTCCGGCGCTCTCGTCTCCTTCGTATTGTTCCGCCGTGTCCTGATTCGAATCGCCCTTCGAGTCGTCGACTGAACCGCACTGGCCGTTATCGTCGTCATCTTCATCGCTTCGTTCGTCTTCATCATCATCGCTCTCTCTCGCTTTTTCATCACACCATCGTTGCCACAAGTTGCGATAGATGACCTCGAGAGATTGTGTGAAACCGGCGGCGTCACACAGGGGCGAGCGCAGCAATTTCTCTCGCAAACCCCGTCGAAGCTCACGAATCTCATCCATCTTATTGCCATACGACGAAGCAATTCGCACGTACTCAATCACATCTTTCGCAACGAACCTTTCGAGACCAACAGCGGTCATCAACGACTTGCCCACGTTGTGCGCGTGACATGCGCCGGCGAGCGTCAGAACGGGCACGCCCATGTGGAGGGACTCGCATGTCGTCGTCGTGCCAGCGTATGGGAAGGTGTCTAGAGCGATATCGACGCGATCGTACATGGCGAGGTGCGAGGATGTCTCGCGCTCGAGCGGAACGCAGTCGATTCGCCAGTTGTCTACTCCCAACGCAGACATTTGCGACAAAAAGCGTTGGCGAATAACTTCGCACGCGAAAGCTTTCGACTTGAAGTACAAGCGACTTCCGGGAGTGGCGAGCAAGATCTGACTCCAAGCCACTCGGACGTCGGCGGTGACTTTGGCCATGGTATTGAAGCACCCAAACGTGACAAAGCCCTGACTTGCGCACGGCGCGTCCGAAACTTGCTGTGGTGCCTCGGGATTCGGGGTGTAGCAAAGGAACGAATGCGGTGACGGTATACGAACGAGCTGTTCCGTGAACGTCTGTTTAGTGTCCAGCGGATCACAGACTTTGTCGGTGATGCGATAGTGGATCGATCGCATTCCCGTGCTGTTCGGATAGCCAATCCACGTGATCTGAACTGGCGCCGGCTCGAGCGCGAGCGTGCCGAGGCGATTGTTCGCCGTGTGCCCGGTAAGCTCAACGAGAACGTCCACACAGTCACCTCGAATGCACTCGGCGAGTTCACGCTCATCAAGAGACGCGCAATCGCGCCACTCGCCTCCGGATTCCAACGTGAACTTCCGAAGGCGCTCGGTCTGCGCATCGCAAAATTTCGACACGTTGTACACCACAAGCTTGACGCTCTCCTTATCGTGCGAACGAAAAGGCGCAGCTGCGAAATAACTCACCGAGTGCGTGTACATATCAGGAGAGACGTAGCCGACGACGAGCTTTCTTCGCCCTGGCGTTCCAGCACCACTGTCCGAACGAACTGCCCTTCGAGCCTTGAGCGGCGGGCCTGCGAGTTTCACAAACCGCGTCCCCCACGTCGCGTGCGCCTCACAAACGTCTGGTTCTTCGCCTTGGCGCACGTAATTGAGCGCGAGCAAGTAGTTCTGTTCGGCATGACGATCGTTCGGAGAGTTTCGAATGCATTCTCTGTACGACTCACACGCGTGCTCGATGTCTCCCGTGTCCCGCAACAAGACGCCTAAATTGTTGTGCGCCACCGCATACGATGGATCCACCGTCACTGCGCGCTGGAGCGTCTCCAAAGCTTGCTGCGCCTCGCCAGTCATCGTGTGTAATACGCCCAGGTTATTGAGAGGTTGAGCAAAGTTGGGATTGCACGCGACGGCGCGGCGGTAGTAGTCCATAGCGCGAGCGTCATTACCTCTTTCCTTGTACAAGACCCCGGCGTTGTTCCAAATTTCCGCGCACTGCGGCCTTAAACGTCCCGCGTTTTCGTACGCAATGATAGCACGATCGTACTCTTCAGCTTCCGCGCACGCCACACCGAGGTTGTAGTACGCCTCAACGTTGGTCGTGTCGTATGAAAGCGCTCGCTCGTATGTCGCAATGGCATCGGCGAGCAAATTCTTCTTCTTTAGCTCCGTCCCTTGATCCGTGAGGACGAGCGACAAGTTCTTCTTCCCAAGGTCGAAATCGGGCGATATGCGCAGACATTTTTCACACGCGTCAAGCGCGTCATCTATGCGATTCGTCATCTTGAAGACGACGCCGATGTTGCAGTACGCCTCAGCTCTTGACGAATCGAGCGCGATGGAGCTTCGATAAGCGCTCTCCGCCTCGACCAATCGTCCACACTCCACGAGAGACACGCCCATATTGTAATACGCCGCCGCAGCGTGATGCGGTACGGCCGCTATGATCTCCGCGTACGTCTCCATCGCGCGCTTAGATTCTCCGTTCGCCTTGTACGTCGTCCCCAGATCCGTCCAAGCCGCGGCTAACTTTTTCTCTGCCTCCTCTGCTTCTTTCGTCATACCGATTCGTGCGTACGCATCGCGCGCAGCGCGGAAGCAATTCACCGCGTCCGTATACGCCCCCGAGGCGTGCGCCAGGCGCGCCAAGCCGCACCACGCGTCAGGATTCCCGATGTCTAATCCGCGCGAAGAGTCGTACGCACGAAACGCATCCGGCGCCGCGCCGATACCCTCGTAACACTCGCCTCTCAGCGCCAGCGCTCCCGCCTCTCCGCCCAGCGCCGAACACTGTGAGCGATTTATCAATTCAAGCGCGTCCGCGAATCGTCGGACGCGCATGAGTGAGCGAATCGTTTCCACGACGCCGCCGCGACGTTTCAAAACCGCGCCGCCGCGAGCGCCAACATCCAAATGCGCTCTCACCGCCGGCGCGCCCGCGCCCGAGCTCTCGGGGCGACACGCGTGTGTCTCATCGCACGATTCCACGCTCTGCACGCTAGAAACGCGCGAGAACGCGCGGTCGGCGCGGTCGCCGCCAGATCGTTCCGAGTCGACATCTTGCGCCGTCGCACGCGCGTCGTCGGACATCTCGACGCGCGAACGCGTCGCGCCTCGCGAGTCGTGTTCGTTTTCGCGATTTCGTCGCGCGCGACGCGGTTTTCCGGCAGCCGCGCCAACGCTCTTCCGTCAGCCCCGCGGCTCGCTGTGATGCGCGCGGCCGACGTCGCTTTCGTCGATGTGGAACGCAGAAGTTACAACAGATTCTACGCGCTAAAGCTCTTCGCGCGATTGCGCGCTCGCGGTGGACGTTTGCGCGTCAGCCCCGGCGCTCTCGGCGGCGTTCGTCGCGGGCTCGGGGTTTTCTCCACCGTTGCGCGCCGCCGTTTCGTCGGCGGCGTCGTCCTCGACGAGCGCGCACGTGATTTGTTCCACGTCCGGCCGCTTCGGCCTTAAATCTTTCGCTTTGCACGCCAGAGGCGTTCTAAAAGTCAACACATATCTACACGTCGCCGGCTCTTCCACTCCACTCAATCCTTCGCTACCGTCCTCGGCGCACACGAAGCGCACCTCGCTCGTGCGCCGCGTCTCGCTGTACGCCGCGCCGACATCTTCACATTTCGTCCCATCTGTGAACGCGTGCGCGTGATAGCGCTGATTCTCCAGCGCCAACTTCCCACTATCTACGCCTGCTTCCGCACCATCGCCCATCGTCGCCGCTCTTTCGCTCCCCAACTCCATCGTCGCCGCCTCGTCAAACTTTCCAAGCGAGTACGAATTCACCCTCGTCGCCCCCTCTCGATGGAACTGTTCGACTCGCGTCTTATAACACAGCTCGTACGTCCACCAATCGCCATTGCCATAATAAAAGCATCGTCCCTCGAGCGGTCGCAGGTGTTCGTCCACCGTGCGCGCGCGTTCGATGTCCTCCAACCGCGTCGCCTTTGGCGTCTCCGCGTCTTCGCGCGTCCCGCCCAGCGCCGTCTCGAGCGCACCATCGTCCTCGCCGTCGTCCTCGCCGTCACCGGTCGCGCCGAGCGGTATCGTGCACACGTACTTCTTCCCGTCGTGCGCCGTCATGGGCACGCGTCGATGCGGCGCGATGGGGCTGACGTCGAGTGGATCTTTCGGGACGCGCACGACGTAACGAGGCGCGTCGTCGCCGACGAATGCGTCGTCGTTGAGCACTTTCGCGTCGGCGCGGGCGCGCGCGCGCGCGAGCGCGATGACGCACGCGAGCGCGGCGAGCGCGCGGGGCGAACGGAGGCGATCGCGAGGCATGGCGCGGCGCGCAGTGCGGCGGGTGGTTGGCGCGGCGTCGGCGACGCTCGAACGAAGGCGCTCGGATTGAATGACAACGCATTAGTTGGCGGCGAGGTACGCGCGAAGCTTGGCGCACTGCTCGAGAACGCTGCGACGCGAGGTGCCGCCCTCGGTGTCGCGGGACTCGGCGGATTTCTCGTACGACCAAACCTCGGCGACGTCGGCGTCGAAGGCGGCGCAGAGGGGCTTCAAGTCGTCGACGGTTAATGAGGAAAGCGGTACGCCGCGGTCTTCGCTGAGCTTGACGGCGGCGCCGGAGATGTGATGAGTCTCGCGAAATGGTACACCCTTGCGAACGAGATACTCGGCGAGATCGGTGGCGAGCATTTCCGCGCACAAACCGCGTTCCATAGCGTCGGGGTAAATTTTGAGCGTCGCCAAGCAGCCGGCGGCGATTTGTAACGAATCGCTCATATTATCCACGGTGTAGTACATGGCGTGCCAGACCTCTTGAAGATCTTTGTTGTACGTCGTGGGCGTGCCCTTGATGGTGGCTAAGACTGCCATGAGCGAACCAATTTGCGTGCCGCTCTTGCCGCGCAAGAGCTCCAACGCGTCCGGGTTCTTCTTTTGCGGCATCAGGGAGGAGCCGGTGGAGTACGCGTCCGAACACTTCACCATACCAAACTGCTGCGAGCAGTACACGATCAAATCTTCACTCCATCGAGACAGGTGCGTGGCCGTCATCGACGCCCAAAAGCTCGCCTCGGCGATGTAATCGCGATCGCTCACGGCGTCCATGGAATTCGGGCACACGCCGTCGAAACCCAAATCCTTGGCCAACAGTTGACGATCGATGCCGAACGGGTTCCCCGCCAACGCCCCCGAACCGAGAGGCATGACGTTCACGCGTTTAATCATGTCTCCCAACCTCTGATCGTCTCGCTGCCAAGCCGCGGCGTGCGAAAGCAACCAATGCGACCATCGCACCGTCTGCGCGCTCTGCAAGTGCGTAAACCCGGGCATGACCACGTCCACCTCGCGCTCGGCGCGATCGACCGCGATCTCAATCAACGTCCTCAGGTGCGCTCGAATCCTAAGCAACTCCCCGCGCAACCACATGCGCGTATCCGTCGCCACTTGATCGTTTCTCGACCGTCCCGTGTGCAACTTCCCCGCGACGTCTCCGATGAGTTCCGTCAACCGCCGTTCATTCGCGGTGTGTATGTCCTCGTCCCCAGCCTTCGCCGCGAACGCCCCGCGCTCCCACTCCTTTCCCACCTCGCCCAATCCATCGATCAGCGCGTCCCTCTCGTCGTTCGTGATCACCCTCGCCCTCGCCAGCGCCCGCGCGTACCCGACCGAACCCTCCACGTCCTCTCGCCACATCCGTCGATCGAACGACAGCGATTCGTTAAACTTCTCCATCAGCGGGTCCTGCGCCTCGCTGAATCGTCCGCCCCACAGCTTTTTCGGTTCATCGCTCGCCGCGCCGCGCGCGACGTCGCGCCTTCGTCCTCGTCCTCGCGCGTCGCTTTTTCGTCGCGCGTTCGCGTTCGCGTTCGCGTTCGCGTTCGCGCGCGTCGGCGTCGGCGTCGCGCGCGTCGAGAGCGACATCACCGTCGTCGTCGTCGCGTCGTCGTCGTCGTCGTCGCGTCGCGCTCCGCCGCGTCGTCCACGCGCGCCGCGGCGGGACGCCCAGCGCGATGCCCTAGACCCTAGAAAACACCCGCGTGTGCGAGCGCGCCCGCCGACGCCAACCGCCGACGATCGCGCGCACACGACGGCGCGACGACGCGCTTCGACGCGACGCGCGACCGGTGACGGACGCGCGCGACGCACCGAACGACGGACGACCGAACGAGCGAGAAAGCGACGGGTGAAGGAAAGGAAAGAGACGCGAACGCGAGGGACCGAACGACGCGAAGGCGGGACTTCGGACGGCGAGGGACGACGCGCCGAGCGCGAGGGACGACGCGCGAGCGATACCGGAGACGAGGGAGGCGATAAAGAAACGCGCGATGTTGAAGGCGGTGTTCAGTGGGAAGGATAAGGCGAAGATAACGTCGCATAAACGGACGGGGTCGTTGTTCGCGAGCGAGGAGGGCGAGGCGCTGGACGCCCTGGCGCGGTCGTCGAGTTATCTGAGCGGTAGGGGAGAGACGAAGGAGTTCAACGCGCACGACGTGATTGAGGAGTGTGATGAACTGCTTCGGACGATCTTCTTCGCCGTGGTGAGGGAGACGGCGGGAGATAAGTTTTTGGGGCAGTTGAAGAGCGTGTACGAGGCGAGCGAAAAGTTTGGCAGCTCGCACGACCCGAAGGATTTCGACGCGATGCAGGCGATGTTGGAGACGATGGAAGTGGATGAATCGTTGCAGTTCGCGTCGGCGTACTCGAATCTGTTGAATCTGCACAATATTTCCGAGCAAGTGGCGAACGCGATGGAGGAAAGACACAGACGTTTGGACGATATTCCGCGAGGGCCGGCAAAGACGACGAACGGCGCGATTAAAGGTTTGCTTCGAGCCGGGAAGTCGACGGAGGAAATCTACAGCGCTTTAGCGGTGCAGCACGTTGATTTAGTGCTCACCGCCCACCCCACGCAAGCCTTGAGACGGTCGATGTTGAAATCTTTCGGAATAATTCGTGAAAAGCTGTTGCAGCTGCAACGATTTCGCCTTTCGCGATACGAGCGTGCAGAAGTTTTGGACGAGATTCGATCGAAGGTCGCCTCGGCGTGGCGCACAGATGAGATCCGCCGCACGCCACCGAAGCCTCAAGACGAAATGCGCGCGGGTCTGACGTACTTTCAGCAAACCATCTGGGATGGCATCCCAACTTTCATGCGTCGCGTGGACACGTCGCTCTTGGCAAACGGATGCCCTCGTTTGCCGCTCGACAGATCCATCGTTACGTTCGGGTCGTGGATGGGTGGTGATCGTGACGGCAACCCATACGTCACGGCATCATGTACGCGCGACGTCGTTCTCTTGGCCCGTGTGCAAGGGGTTAACCTACTCTTCCAAGCGATTCAGCGTCTGATTTTCGATTTGTCCATGTGGCGATGCAACGACGCCGTCAAGGCGTTGGCAAAGGACATCTTGGAGAACTCGGAAACGGACAACTTTACGATCTTCGAAGAGCGCAAGAAGCGAAACTACGATGACTTTTGGAAGGCCATTCCCGAGCACGAGCCTTACCGCGTCATCTTGGCTGAACTTCGAGACAAGCTTTACAACACGCGAGAGGCGTTGCAGCGTTGCATCGCGGACAACGACGTCAACATCGACATGAACGACGAGACTATCATTCGTTCCAAGGACGAACTGTTCGCACCCTTGGTGGTGTGCTACGAGTCTCTCATCGAAGTCGGTGACGCTCAAATTGCCAACGCCTATCTTCTCGACGTCATTCGCCAAGTGCAGTGCTTTGGGTTGGGGCTGGTCAAACTCGATATCCGGCAAGAATCTGATCGCCACGCCGAGGCTTTGGACGCGGTGACCAGGTACATCGGCCTCGGATCGTACCTCGAATGGAGTGAGGAACAGAAAATTGAGTTCCTGACACGCGAGCTTGAGAGCAAGCGGCCACTTTTACCTTCCGACCTCGAATGCTCGGACGACGTTCGAGAAGTCCTGGACACGTGTAAGATGATTGCGCACTTGCAACAAACGTGCCCGGGTGCCCTCGGAACGTACGTTATATCCATGGCGACAAGTGCCAGCGATGTTTTGGCAGTTGTATTATTACAGCGCGAGTGTGGCTGTCGCAAACAGGATCTTCTTCGCGTTGCACCGCTCTTTGAGCGACTCGACGATCTGAACGACGCCCCGCGCGTGTTGCGCCAGCTCTTCTCCGTGAAGTGGTATCACGACCACATCGCGGGATTCCAAGAGGTTATGATCGGGTATTCGGATAGTGGAAAAGACGCTGGTCGCATGGCTGCAGCATGGGCGCTGTACGATGGTCAAGAACGCGTCGTGGCGGCAGGGAAGGAGTTTGACGTTGCGCTCACCCTGTTTCACGGTCGCGGAGGCACCGTAGGTCGCGGGGGCGGTCCAGCGCACATTGCCATGTTGTCTCAGCCTCCAGGCACTGTGAATGGTAGCATCAGAGTCACCGTGCAAGGAGAAGTGATCGAAACCGACTTCGGTGAAAAAGAAAACTGTTTTCACACTCTGGATTTGTACACGGCGTCCGTTCTGGAGCACACGTTGAACCCGCCGGCGCATCCTCGCGATGAATGGCGCCGAGTCATGGATAGAATGAGCGAATACTCATGCGCGCATTATCGTAAGACTGTGTTCGAAACCCCTGATTTCGTCGGATACTTTGCACAGGCCACGCCTGGAGCCGAGCTTGGATCGCTCAACATCGGTTCTCGACCGGCCAAGCGTAAACCGAGTGCGGGCGTCACCGCTCTTCGAGCAATTCCGTGGATTTTCGCGTGGACGCAGTCGCGATTCCACTTGCCAGTCTGGCTCGGAATTTCCACATCATTCAGACGCTTGATCGACGAAGGCGAACTGGAAACGCTGAGGGATATGTACAAAAGTTGGCCTTTCTTTGAGGTGACGATCGATTTAGTGGAGATGGTGCTCGCCAAGGCGGATCCCGTCGTCGTGGCGTATTACGAAAGAGCCCTTGTCGATCCAAAATTGCACGACTTCGGCGCCAGTCTGCGCGGCGAGCTTCAAGAAAGCATCGATTGCATCCTCGCCGTCTCCGAGCATATCGGTTTGCTCGCCAAACCAGAAAAAGTCGAGGCGAACGAGGCGGTTCAGGTGCATAAAAAGCTCGCTCACAAACTTCACAAGCGGTCACTGTACATCACGCCGCTCAACGTGTGTCAAGTGCGATATCTCATCGCCGCTCGCGCGCTTGAAAATGAAGAAGATGGCGATAAGCTAAGCATGCAAAAAGTCAAGATCACCTTGCTCGAGGGTTACCCGTTCCAAGATTACAATTACAAGGGCGCGGTGAACGACGTTTTAAAAATCACGATGAAGGGCATCGCAGCCGGGATGCAAAACACTGGGTGACAACATCGAAATTTCATTAATACTACCTACGGCTAAAATCAATCCACGAGTTTCCTCTTCGTTCGTCCGAAGTCTACCCAATGACACGAGCCGTACTCGTGCATTTTCGGTGTGCCTATGGTTCGGTCAGCGTTTTCCTCAAAAGCGAGAAAATGCTTGAAAGCATCGTGGTGCGCCATTTGCGTCATGGCTTCCTCGTCGCTCGGGCATACGCACCCTTTCGCCCTCTTTCTCCTTCTCTCCACCACCAGTCCATCGTCATCGAGCGACCAACGCTCGCCTTGACCTTGAAGAGGAACCCAGTAACGGGTCAAATGACTATAACCGTAGCCAATCTTCACAACGGCAGCCACCGTGCCGCCCATCAGACGCGTTGAGAGGACGCGCCGCGGCTCAAACGCCGTTCCGTCTTGACAATTATTGGCACGCCGGACCGCGCCATCTTTGTAACAACCCATACGGAATTGCGTAGGATACGCGCGATTCAATTGTGGGTCGAAAATGCGATGATTAATCAAAGAGATTTCGAAATCCTCGGGGTCGGCGTAGTAGGCGTTCAGAAAGCTGTAATCGGCGTTGGACTGGCCACCCCTTACGGCGGCGGCAAGGTTCTGCACGCGATTGAACTCTATCATCGATCGAGCGCCGCATACCGCCATGAGTTTGTAATGGAAATTCGAAATCGATCGAGTGGAGCAATAAAACGCGCCCCGCCCGAGATGTTGACTTGCATCCTTGGGAAACTGTTCGGCGCCCTTGTCGTAGTGCGCGCGCGCGAACTCGCACGAATCCGCGTGGTCCATCATCGTCACGATGTTCACCTGATACTGTCCCGCCTTGCAAAATGCATTGCGTATGTTTTCTTGCTCGTACAGCTGAAAGTGTCGCGAGCGAGGCGTGCGCCAAAACTGGAACGAAAACGACGCGTTCCGCCAAAGCGCCTTGCGCCCCTCCTCGACGGCGTCGACGTCGAAATCCAACGCCTCGTGACCATCGCAAGATATCCTCTTTTCCCACGCCCACTCGCGTCCTTCGAAATCTCGCTGTTGCTCGTACGACACAAATCCATCGTCCGCGGCGTTCCCACCGTCGTGCTGATTACTTTCGTCCCACGTCGAGTGCTTCATCCGCTGCCCGAGCGCGGCTTTGAACGGCGTCGCGAACGCGGAAGATCCCCGTCCCTCGACCCCTCGTTTGATCCCGAGCGTCATCAGGCTCGACACCGCCATCACCGCGATGGACATCATCACCGTCCCGCGTCGCTCGCTCGTCGACGTCGTCGAGACGCGTCGCGCGCGCGACGTCGCGTCGTCGGACGCGTCAACACCCATCGTTATTCGATTCGATTCGATTCGACGCGCTTCGACGGTTTCGAGATCGACCGCGCGCGCGAGTCGTCGCTTCTGTCTCGCGCGCGACGCGTCGCTTCGGTCGCGCGCGCGCGCGTCGACCGCGCGTCGACGTGTGTCGAGCGCGCGCGCGCGTCGCGCGCGCGACGCGCGCCGACGCCGTCGTACATAAACCGAAAACGCCACGCGTCGGTTATCGCGACTCGGCTTTGGGTAAAATTACCTAGGTCGACGTTCTGTTTGATACGGGTTCAATCCCCAGGTCGGTCCACGTATATCAGTTGGAAGATAGTTTGACTTCTACGCGAAGCGCGCGAGCGACGCGCGAGTCATCAAAAGGCCGCGGGTTCGAGCCCCGTCGTGGATACGGTTTCCATTTTGCCATTTTGCCATTCAATTCGATGCGATGTGCGTTACACTCACTACGCGCGCTCACGCGGCGTCGGCTTTCGCCTTTCGCGCGGCGGATTCTTTTACGAGGTACTCGCCGAGCCACGCGAGCGGGTCCGCCGGGCGCGCGGCGTTGAGCGCCACCAGGGCGTCGTGCAGGACGCTCGTGACGTGAGTTTCGAGGTACGCCTTCGCCGAGGCCTCATCGCGCGCGTCCTGCGCGTCTTGGCTCGGCGGCGGGCGCTCTGTCGTCGACGACGTGTCATCCGTCAGTCGTTCGTTCGCGCGTTCGCGCGTTCGCCCGCGCGCGCGCGTCGCGTCGATCGATCGCACCCGCGTCCGCGTCCGTCGCCGCGTCCATCGCGCGCGCGTCGGCGTCGTCGTGTGAGGGAACGCGCGCGGCGCCGAGGCGCGCGCGGTGGTTGATTGGTCCGGTGCGGTCTCGAGTCACACACGGACGACAGACGCATCGACCGCGGCGACCGCGCCGTCGCGCGACGCCTCTTTGAAGCGCGCGACAGCGCCCGTCGACGACATCATGGCCCCGAAAGGTGCGAACGATATTCTCGCCGCGACGACGGCGCGTCGAACGCGACGATGGCGCGGCGCGGCGTCGAGAAACGGCGCGCGGGCGCGACCGACGCGCGATGGGTCGATCGGCGGGATGGATCGTCGTCGCCGCCGCGCGTCGTGGGAACGCGGATGCGCGCGAGTGAAGCGAGTTGGAGAGACGACTGACGATGCGTGGGATGTTTTCGCGGGCGTAGACACGAAGAAGAAGGTTTCCACCTTTGTCATCGACTGCGCGAAGCCGGTGCGTGTGAAACCCTAAAATACAGGGCGAGCGGCGAACGCGCGACTCGAGACGACGACGAGGGACGATGACTGACGATGCGATGTTCTTTGATGCGAATAGGTCGAGGACAAGATTATGGAGATTGGTTCGTTCACCGCGTTCCTCACCGATCGTATCAAGGTTGGTGGTAAGGCGGGCGCGCTCGGCGAGGCGGTGAGCGTGTCGAGCGACAAGACGAAGGTGACGGTGACGAGCGAAGTCGCGATGAGCAAGCGCTACATGAAGTACCTCACGAAGAAGTACCTCAAGAAGCACAACGTTCGTGATTGGTTGCGCGTGATTGCGTCCAACAAGGAACGCAACGTGTACGAGTTGAGATACTTCAACATCGCGGACGACAACGAGGAAGAATAAATTTCGTCCTCGCGACGAAGTTGACGTGGGTGCTGGTCAGCGCGCTCTTTGAGGGCGTCGTGAGACCCGGGGGAGCGTTCGCGTTAGATCGCGTTCGCTTGAAACCGATAAGAAACACTCTAGGCATATAAAAAAAGAGGTGATAGCGTTTTTATGAAAGACAAAAGTCGTCTCGATAAATTGTTTTACACGATTTTCGCCGTTAATCCGTCAACGCCGCCGTGGCTTTGTCGCTCACGGCTTTACTGAGCTCTTGCACTTTTTTATTCTTAATGAAAAACTCGTGCGTCAGCATGGCGGCGACGAGAACGATGAGGAGGTAGATTGGGAAAAATTGCGGGTACTGGGTGAAAACCTTGCCGAAGAGTTTCGTCGCCACGACGCGCTTGTAAAACACCTGACCGATGGGACCGTGTAAGATGTAAATCGGGAACGAAATCGTTCCGAGGTACACCAAAGGTTTTAGCGAAAGAATCTTCGAGACCAAAGACCCCTCACCGCCCTCGCGCACCGTCTCTCGGTGTACGTTGACGGCGAACGCGGAGAACAAAACGGTGAAAATTGTCCTCGATAACGCGTCGTTGACTGCGACGACGCCGAGCGCGCGAGCGGCTAGAAACGCCACCATGGCCACCAACGGCGTCGCCGAGCACGCCAAAAGTTTGTTTTGCTTCGGCACGGACTCGCCCTCGGCGCTGTCCACCATGACGGTTCGCGCGGCGACGGCGCCGAGTAAGACGTCGATCAAAGCGTTGAAGGGTGAAAATCGCACCGAGTTAAAGTACAGCCAGTTTGGGTGCGTCTTCGCGGACATCATGCCTTCCATGAAGCCCCATGCGTTGAGATCGTAGGAGTACGCGATCTTCGCCAAGAGAGACACGATTATCAGCACCTTGAACACCGAATGCAAGTGCTCGCGCTTGAAGCGCGCCACGCTCGGCAACGCGAACGGCATCGCCGCCAAGGCAAACGTGAACGCGCTCAAAAACCACGTCGGCGCGTTCCAAAGCTCGGCGTGCATGGGGAACCACGCTTGGGTGAGAGTAAACGTCATGAAACCGTGCACAGCGGCCGTCAACGGCCCGTTGTAAAACGAATCCGCATAAAAAAACATCGGTGCGAAGACGCAGTTGACGACAAAGTACAGCGGATAAAACCCCATCACGCGACTGACGAAATACTTTGGAGTCGGGCGTAATCGCCCCGTCTGCGCTTCGTACTTGCCCAGCTCCGTCGTCGTGTACGCCGCGACGTACCCACTGAGCACGAAAAACGCTCCGACGACGACGTTGACTTGCGAAAACGCCGCGAGCGCGAGCGCGTTCTTCGTCGCGCACGCGATAAAGTGCCCGACCGAGATGTACGTGATCAAAAAGAACCGCACGCTGTCCAGCGCGGGCAATCGCGGTTTTTTCACCGACTCCACCTTCACGCCTTCGCCCGCGGCGCGCGCGATGACCATCCGCGAGCCCTTCCGCGCTCGTTCGCGCGTCCGAGGCGCGTCGCCCTCGCGCCCCGTCGCCTTCCCTCGCGCCTCGACGACCATCGACGTCGATCGAGCGCCTCGCCCGCGTCCAAGACGCGCGCTCTCGCTTCCCGCGCCGACGCACCGCGCGCTCGCGCGCTCGCGCGCATCACGCGCGCCGCATTTCGCGCGCGCGCGCGACACCGAATGTCCCGACAGTTGCGCAGTCAAACGCATCTCTCAAACGCGCACGCCGCCGCGTCGTTCGCTCGCGTCGCGCGTTCGCGCGCGCGCGCGATCGTCGCGCGTCCCGAGCGCGTCGTCGCGCGTCGACGCGACCGCGCGTCGACGATCGCGCGCGTCGCGCGTGTCGAAGTGTCGCCGGCGCTTCTCGCTTCTGGGCGAATTCCGCGTCATTCCTCGACGCCCGCGCGCGCGCTCGCGCCGTCATGGACTTCAACCTCGAGGGCCTGCGCGTGTTCTT